>Ga0136559_1000513_pt1 | contig 13147 bp, 12 predicted proteins | sample AntRauMeHopE1496_FD_104633 | JGI IMG/M metagenome (GOLD analysis project Ga0136559, IMG submission 104633) | Saline lake microbial communities from Rauer Islands, Antarctica - Metagenome Hop E1 #496 | ecosystem: Environmental > Aquatic > Non-marine Saline and Alkaline > Saline | place... | reverse complement strand
CTTTGAGCTAGTTTTCTTGGAAGTCCTTTTCCTTCGGGTTGAAGCATTGTGTCCAAGTCTTCTGGAAGTTGATAGATATATTCCTTCAAATCAACCAAGTCAAGCAAGTACTCCAGCTGAACTGCATCAAAATCACGACCGACTAAGATATTTTCCCGAATAGTTCCATGAAAAATCTGTTCTGCTTTCAGACAATCGCCTACCATCTCTCGGTATTTTTCGAGATTGATCATCTCGATGGAAAGATTATTTACGGATACTTCGCCTTCATACTCTTCGTACAATCCTGAGAGCAAGGCCAAAAGAGCGCTTTTCCCACTGCCACTTTTCCCATTTAAAATCACCTTGGAGCCAGGTTGAATATCAAGTGAAACATCTTTGAGAATAGAATCGGGGGAATCTTGAGGTTGAAAAGTAACTCTATTCAACCCAAACTGAAGTCCTTCGGGCTTGGAGACAATGATCTTCTCAGAATCTTCGCTATGTTCCATCTCAAGATCCATCACATGGCCTATTTTCTCAACAGAAACTAGGGTATCATACACCGTTTCAAGCGAAAGTATTAATTTCTCAACCGCATTTACCACTAGAATGATGATGACCTCAGCCGCAACAAACTGCCCTATACTGATCTGATCATTAATCAAAAGTAAACTACCCGAAACGAGTAAGCTCGTTACAATAAGCACTTTGAATACAATCATGATCTTGTACTGGAAGATCAATACAGAAAAGTGTTTGGTTCGAAAATCAACATACTTCTGAATCAGTTTATCTGCCTTAAAAATAGGAAGCCGTGTGCTACCAACAAGTTTAAAAGTCGTCAATGTCCGACCAACCTCTTCGAGCCAGTAAACTGTTTGATATTTGTACGTCGACTCTTTCAATGCAGTCGCCATTCCTTTGGGACCGGTAAAATAGAAGATCAAAAACAAGATCCCTGAGAGCCCCAGTCCGAACAGGATAAACGTCGGATGGTAAAAGGATAATAGCAAAAGACCAAAAAAGACTTGTAGAAAAGCCGTTGAAAAATCAATTAAAATTTTCGAAATTCCTTTTTGTAGGTTGACCACATCAAAAAAGCGATTTACTATCTCAGGAGGATATTGGCCATGCAGGATTTCTGCTTTCACTTTTGGGAGACGATAAGCAAATGCCAAACCTGCTTTGGAAAAGATTCGCTGTTGCAATTTCTCCGAAATCTGGAGTTGCGAGATTTGTAAAAATCCTCCAAAAGCCACGCCCAGAGCTACAATCACGACCAATATTATCCAAGAAGTGGAGATTCGTCCTCCCAAGATAAAATTTAAAATTGCTTGGATGCCTAAAGGCAAAGAAAGAGTAACTATACCATTGAGAACTGCATAAAAATAGATCGCATAGACCTGGTCCTTTTCCTCCCTTAGCAGGCTAAATAAACGTGCTACGGGAGTCATTCCATTACTACTTTTCATTGGTGATCGCGTTGATTACGAGTTGGTGAAAGAATTGATATCTGCCTACCGAATCGATCGACTGCTCGGTCATCCCCGGAAGATGGATAGAATTAAATGATTGCATTAAACTAGACTCCATTACTGTATAAACCAATGTTTTGGGGTACTCATAATAAGGATTTATCTCCTGTATGATGGTTGCTATTCGCTCGCCGAACTTATAGACTTGAGCAAAAATTCCACTCTCATGCTCATCGTCCACTGCCTTAGTCAAATAGCCTTTCAGCGATTCATTGACCACTAATCCACGAAGTATAAGAGGATTAAGGTATTGATTTTTGGTAAAAATAGGTCCATCTACCATTAATTTGATTGCTACCCCCAGTCGCTCACCCGGATCGGTGAGGTTAGCTGTAGCATAGACTAAGTTGATCTCCATCCAGCCCCAGTACCAAGCGGTCAGATAGAGCAAAAGCTTGTGTTTATTTTCGAAATAACGGTATATCGCTGGTTCTGTACTCCCTATTTCAGCAGCAAGCTTCTTGAAAGTAAACTGCTCCATACCTAATTCCTGTATCAGCTTACATCCTTTTTTTACGATTTCAGTACCCAATTCGGACGAAAATGGCTCCTTCAAATAAAGATTCCCGCTCACCTCTACCTTCGATTTATTCAGTATTGTCTCCATATTTTATTTGAAAAACATAAATATAACGGAGCGAAATGTTTTTGGTTTAGTAAAGCTTTAATTTTTGTTAGTATTACTAACAAAAAATTAATGTTATTAACTAATTTATTTTAAGACTTTGGTAATCAATATATCTAACGGAATGATTTTTAACGTTTTCTCATTTGTAGCTTCCAATATCACTGCAGGAGCAACGCCAGCCTTGTAGGCTTCCAGCCATCGCAATGCACAGAGACACCAGCGATCACCAGATTTCAAACCCGGAAAATCATAGGCTCTGATCGGAGTCATCAAGTCATTTCCCCGAGACTTAGAAAATTCTAAAAACTCCTGAGTCATAATGGAGCACACGGTATGCGTACCCAGATCATCCTTGCCAGTCTCGCAGCAGCCCGTCCGATAATATCCAGTCATAGGCGATGTGCTGCATATTTCTAATTTCTCTCCAAATACATTTACTCCGTCCATATCAGTTTTTTCTAGTGTATATCCATGCCCAAAAAATCAGCAATGGATGAATTAAAATCAGTCTTACCCAGGCTGCCCACTCTGGCACGCAAAGCCCTCCTTCTATACATGATCCTATCTCTATAAAGTAAGTATGAGAAGGTATAAAGGCAATCATCAATAAAATAATTCCCCATGCAGCCATCTTTCTGGTAGCTGGGATCAGTAAACCAATAGCTCCTAAAACTTCTGCGGCTCCAGCTAAAAGATTGAGAACCTCCACCGATCCAAGATATTCAGGAATAAGCGGGAAATAATTAGCTGGATTGATGAAGTGGTTTATCCCGGCTACGAAGTAAAATATTGCCATGATATACAGGCCGACTTTTTTGAACATACTGGCTGGGTTTTGATGGGTTGATTTATTTTTGAAGAAATAATTGTCAATATGATTCTTAATTCTGCTTGTAAAAGTCTTACTCTAATAATACGGTTAACCAACGCTAAATTTTCAAATCTTACGATATGGCTTTCCTTTAGACTGCATTCCTGATCACTTTCACCTGTTTATTTGCTTTGTGAATTCACATGCCTTTGTAAGATTAGGTAAAATCAGAATACAGGAAAAGATAAAATTCCATTAATTTGGCCTAATGATTTCCAAACGAGACTTTTTCAAGTTCAACATCCGCCCTTTTGTTTTTTGGCCTCCTTTCATCCTTCTTATCGCTGCAGTTACCGCAAGTCTTTGGATTCCAGATCAATTTATCCTGTGGATCTCAGGTATTCAGCAGTTTATTCTGGTCAACTTTTCGGTTGGGTTTAGTTGGCTTTCTTTTGCCATGACGATTTTGGCTGGCGTAGTTCTCTTTTCTCCTTTGGGAAAATACCGGATTGGAGGACCAGAAGCAAAGCCAAGATTGTCAAGGGTAAGCTGGTTTGCGATAGTCCTTTGTACCACTATCGCAGTTGGTATTTTATTTTGGGGTAGCGCTGAGCCGCTTTCGCATTTTCTGTTTCCTCCGGATTTTAAAGATATTCTTCCTGCAAGTCCTGAGTCCAGCAAGTTTGCACTCGGTGCATTGTTTTTCCATTGGGGGTTTACTCCTTATGCTATTTATGCGATTCCGGGTTTAGTTTTTGCCCTGTTATTTTATTCCCGAAAACACAAAACCAGTCTTGGAATCATGCTGGAGCCCATATTGGGAAATTCAAAAGGTAAAACTTGGGCAGAAATATTGGATATGCTGAGTCTTTTTGCATTAGTCAGCGGGATGGCAGCTGCTTTGGGTGCCGGTATTTTAAGTCTTTCAGGAGGAATTTTGGCTTTTTTTCCTTCTCTCAATCCTACGATTCTTTCTGCTTGTATTACGATTTCAATTTTGGTCACTTTCGTGATATCCTCCGCCACTGGTATCGAAAAGGGAATCAAAAATCTTTCACTCTTCAATCTGGGGTTCTTTATTTTGATTGCAATTCTATTTTTAATTCTGGGTGACAGCTCACAAATCTGGAGCTCAACCCAAGCCGGATTCCAAAGCTACGCTTCCAATTTTCTTGATCTAAGCTTGCAACTCACAGGATCAGGCTCCTCTTGGACCTTTGATTGGTCTACGTTCAACTTTGCGATGTGGATGGCGTGGGCACCGATTACTGCTCTTTTCCTTGGGAAAATAGCCATCGGAAGGACAGTGAGAGAATTTCTGATTGTAAATTGGATATTACCCGCACTTTTCTGTCTGGGTTGGATGGGAATTTTTGGTGGAACAACCTTGAATTTTGCCGCAGCTGACCCAGCGCTTTACTTGTCTGTCTTCGAAAATAAAGGACCTGAATCCATTATATACCAGGTATTCCAAGATCAAGGGTATTTCAAGCTTTTCGCTCAATTATTTATTCTGGGAATATTTCTGTCTTATGTGACGGCTGCTGATTCGAGCACGGAGGCCATAGCGAGCATCAGTATGAAATCGCAGGGCTTGGATTCCTTTAATGCTGATACCAATCTCAAAGTTCTCTGGGGAGTTTTAATCGGTTTTCTTTCTTGGGTAATGATCACATTCTCCGGGATAGATGGAGTTCGTATTCTCTCAGTGATCGGTGGCTTGCCTGCCTTATTCTTTCTTTTATTGGTATCAGCATCCTTGATTGTAGTGCTGATCAATCCTAAAAAGTACTTGCCTTAAGTATTAATACCCTCTGTATTTCAGCTTACTGACCAGGTATAGATAAAGCACTTTAGAGTATCTTAGCATCAGTGGCAAAAGTAAAATATTGCCAACTAATACTGTGGTGAGATACATCCAGAGTTTGGGTTTTACGATCAACACATTCAGCGCCACCAATGCTGTGATGACCAATGCCACTGAAAAAGCATAGCTGATATACATTGCACCATAATAAAAATCGGGCTCGGGCATTAGATTGGCTTTGCATACGCCACACGAACGATTGATGGAAGATAGATTTCTAAAACTCAATTTGGAACCCTCAAAAAGTTCACCTTCTCTGCATTGCGGGCATTTGGCAGTCAGTATAGCTTGAGTTAAACTTATTTTTGACATTATATTTTTTACAAATTGAATACTTCTATTTCGAATTTTCGGTGACATTTAGTACCTAATAAAAAAGAGGCCGAAGCCTCCTCAATTAATAGTACAACTCATCGAGATCATAGTCCTTGCCTCGGCCCCACTGTAATAATTCCTCAATGGTATAAAATTCTAACGTATCCAGGTCTTTGACCTTGAAATTTGTCCCTCTTAATCTCGATATAATCTCCAGCTTACGGACTTCACCTTGATTGATAAGCAGGTATTTTCTGCCTACACGCAGATTGTCCAGTGCAATAGGCATTAGGCTTTGTCTTTAATAATCACTCCAGTTGCCTCAAATGTTATTTCACGCTTTGGTTCGGTAATCGCTGCTACTTCTTCTGCAGTTTTTCCCTGATCCTCAGCAAAGTGCCTTAGTGTCTCTACATCCGTGGTAGTCATTGTTGCTACACCGTCCAAAATTATCGGGAAGCCTTGCGAATTGGTTGGGACGAAGAATGCATAGTCTTTGAAAGTAACTCGCATGCTCTCACCGTTAGGAAGATCCATGGTGAGCCAGCATCCTTTTTTCACACAGACTTCTTTGATTTCTCCCACAATTTTGCCTTCAAAAGTTCCATTTTCGGCTACTAGTGCAATCATCTCGGAAGGATCCACGACCTCTTGCTCAGAAATGGAAGCGCCAAAATTTCCCGAAACAACTCCATCTTCGGCGACTACTTCCTCTACGACTACTTCCGTAGACTCTTTCTTTTCACCTTGCTGACATGAAACCAATAAGCCCATCCCAAAAACAAGAATAATTAAATACGACTTTTTCATAAGTTTTGAATTTTTCAGTGCCCAAAAATAAGCCTAAGAATCTCAAGTAAAAAGAATTTGAAGTAAGTTTATCCAAATATAAGTTTCAACTCTGATTTCGATAATGATTAGATTTTTTGAAAAAATTCTTGTCCAGCAAAAGATTTAAAACAATTTTGTCAATAAAACTTCAGATTTTTTAACAATGCTGTAATTTTACCATGAATTTATATTCCAAACCTAATTATGCCTCAATCCACCAAATTCATCATTGACTTTGACAGTACATTTACTCAAGTAGAAGCTCTCGATATTTTGGGAGAAATAAGTCTGGCAAGTGATCCCCAGCGTAGTCAAAAGCTTCAAGCCATCAAGGACATCACCGACAAAGGGATGGACGGATCGCTGACCTTCAGAGAAAGTCTGGAGGAGCGACTGGAAATCTTGAATGCTACTAAAAGTCAGATTTCAGAATTGATAGCGGCTTTGAAAAAAAAGGTGTCAAAATCATTTGAGCGCAACAAAGAATTCTTGGAAGAGAATTCGAACAACATTTATATCATCTCCAATGGATTCAAAGACTTCATTATTCCCATAGTGGGCGACTACGGGATACAGCAAGAGAATGTATTTGCAAACGAATTTGTCTATGATCACTCAGACCGAATAGTGGATTTCAACCGCGAAAATCCACTTTCCCGAAATAACGGAAAGGCCGATACAATCAAGAGGATGAATTTGGAAGGCGATATTTATGTGATAGGAGATGGCTATACCGACTACGAAATTAAAGCCTCAGGTTTGGCTAATAAATTTTATGCATTCACTGAAAACGTGAGCAGACCAAAAGTCACTTCACAGGCTGACCATATTGCGCCAAGTTTGGATGAAATTCTCTATGTAAATAATCTAAATAAGAAGTTTTCATATCCAAAAAGCAGGATCAAGGTTTTGCTTTTAGAAAATGTCCATCAAATTGGCGTGGATTTATTTAATGAAGAGGGCTATGAGGTAGAGGTGATTAGTTCTGCGATGAGTGAGGATGAGCTTTGTGAGAAAATAAAGAATATTTCTATTCTTGGTATTCGCTCCAAGACCAATGTGACCAAAAAAGTCCTCAAAAATGCGAATAGGCTTCTTTCCATCGGTGCATTTTGCATCGGTACCAATCAAATCGATCTGGAGACGTGTCAGGAGAAAGGGATTGCGGTCTTCAACGCTCCTTTTAGCAATACCAGATCTGTGGTGGAAATGGCAATCGCCCAAATCATATTTTTGATGCGTGGTTTTACGGACAAATCTGCCGCGATGCACCAAGGAAAGTGGGATAAATCAGCAAGTGGGAGTTTTGAGATCCGAGGAAAAAAGCTGGGAATCGTCGGTTATGGAAATATCGGTGCCCAGCTTTCTGTATTAGCCGAAAATATGGGAATGAATGTGTTCTACTACGATGTGATTGAAAAATTAGCTTTGGGCAATGCTTCGAAGCTAAATTCGCTGGAAGAATTGTTGCGAACCTGTGATGTCGTGACCCTGCATGTCGATGGACGGAAGGATAATAAAGACATCATGGGAAGGGAGGAGATAGCCATGATGAAGCATGGCGCCATACTAGTAAATTTAAGTCGTGGACATGTGGTGGATATCAGTGCGCTTCGAGAGGCTATTCTTTCCGGCCATTTGGCAGGATGCTCGGTCGATGTATTCCCTGAGGAGCCCAAGAATAATTCAGAGCCATTCGAATCGGAATTGATCGGACTCCCTAATACGATTCTGACGCCGCACATTGGCGGCAGTACCCTGGAAGCACAAGAAAACATCGCTCGATTTGTCCCAGGCAAAATCATGGAATATATCAATACCGGCAACACTTATAATTCTGTGAATTTCCCAAATATCCAACTGCCCTTTCTCAAAGAAGCGCATAGACTCATTCACCTGCATCAAAATGAGCCCGGAGTACTTGCGAAAATCAACCAAATATTGGCTAATTATGAGATCAATATTGTAGGTCAGTACCTGAAAACGAATGAAAAAATAGGATACGTCATCACCGATATCAATAAGGCTTACTCACCGGATGCAATCGATGAACTCAAGTCAATCAAGGGAACTATCAGATTCAGAATGCTTTATTAATCCAGTTTAAGCCTCGTGAAAACGGGGCTTTTTTTTTGATAATTATTTGAGCTTGTAGATCGAACAGCCGTGGATTACAACTAAAAAGCTAAATTTATTCAATAGCCTTTCTGACTCCAAGTCAACTATCCAGTAAACGACGGTGGTAATTGATCTGTCCAAGATGGTAATTGAGGTGCCCGTATAGATGGATCAAAAAATAGCAGTAAGACATCTTTTTCCCAAAAATCTCAAGTGGGTAGTCTTTATCGAGCAATGAATCATCCATTCCCTCCAGACTTACGACAAGCTCATGCTTACACTTTCTGATTTCGCTTAATAAAAACTCACGCGGTACGTCCCTCCCTCCAAATTCAAACTCACGATTCCGGACATATTCAAAGCCACCAATTTCTTTGCCTATAAATTGGAACAGATTGCCGATTAAATGAAGGGTCAGATTGCCACCAGAGTTCACAATATCACCATTGACCATCCACAGAATTTTTTCACTTGAATAGCTTTCAATTTCCTTTGCTAAGCGATCTAAATCCCTCTCGAATAGCAGGATAAAATTCTTTATAAACATAAAAGAGAAATTACGAATGCTTGTTGTAGGCGTTAGCCATTTTTATATCATACTTGTTTTTGGCAAATGCAGGCCCATTGTAGCATTTTGCAAATTTTGCCCAATCCTTATTTCGCAAGTGAGCTAGACATCCAAAAGTCGAGATATATCTTCCAAAAGCATCCAACTGATTGCTTTCATGAATATACATTTCATCTACAAAATGCTGGACAGATGGATAGCCCAGTTTCAATGCATGAAATCCCATAATTTGGTAACTTCCCCAAGAAGCTGATGCCAACGCGGCTTCTTTAACTCTGGGATCTGTTGAGATGGCGGCTGCTTTTTCCATTCGCAGGTATTCGTTGGTTCCCCCCAAATAATGTGTTCTCGTAAAATTTTTGAACAGTATGGTTTCGTTAGAAGAACTGGAAAGACTTTCTGGATCGATTCCTCTTTCGCGCAGCTGCCTCCAAAAGACATGTCCTTCAAATAAGATCTTTGGTCTACCATCGACAAAGAATCCCTTTCCGGAACTTTCCACTTCATTTACAGCCTTGACAGCTGCGAGTTCCAGATCGTATTTTTTGGCGAAATCAATTAAATCCTGCTCGTCCAAAAATTTGTCTCCGAATGCTTCTGCAGGCTTGGTTTTTTCTAGTAGCACGGTCCAAGTCTTGATGCCAACACCTCCGTCGATGACCAATCTGTTTTTGGATTGGAAGTCCTTCACGGCCGTTTCCGTCATTGTTCCAAAATTGGAAGTAACAGGAATCTCGTAGCCAAGTTTCACCAACAATTCCTGTAAAAATGCCACCGCAGAACCCCGGGACCTTAGTTTTATATATTGCATATCATTTGCTTTAAAAATAAAAAGTACTTCAATGTAGTTGAAGTACTTTTAAAATGCAATGGAAAATTTGCCTTATTCGGGATCGATTACATTCCGTCTTGCGCCGAATTTACCTGCTTTTTGTTCAGTCACCTTAGGTTTTTGTTCACCTGAATCACGCGGTTTGTCATTGGATTTATGACTTTTACCTAATTCAGAAGATTGTGGCTTGGACTTCTGACGGTTTTGGTTTTTGGAATTTCCACCTTCCTTTTTCTTGAAATTCGAGGTTTTGCCAGTGTTGAATTTTCCGGCCTTTTCAGGTTCGCCAGTATATAGTGGGCCTCTTTCAAATCCTTCAGGTAGCGGATTTTGAACCACTTGCATTCCAATTAGCTTTTCGATTCGGACGAACTTGTGCTGATCTTTTGGATTAACGAATGTGATCGCCTCGCCTTCTTTATCCGCTCGAGCTGTACGGCCTACACGGTGTACATAATCCTCCGGATCAGACGGAGTGTCATAATTGATGATCAATTCAATCCCTACCACATCTATACCTCTGGAAATAATATCAGTTCCCACCAAGATTTTTACGGCCTTATTCTTAAATGCAGACATGATTTTTTCTCGCTCCACCTGCTCCAAGTCTGAGTGAAACGCTTCGATATCAAATTGCTTTTTGAGGATTTTAAACAAGGATTTCACCTTTTCTTTTGTAGAAGCAAATATGATTACTGCTTCGTATGCTTTCTGAGATAGAATGTGCTTGACCAGTTCTTCCTTTTGCGTATCGTAAACCGAATACATGGATTGAGTCACCCCTTCTGCGGTTTTTCCTAAAGCGATGGAAATCTCCTCGGGATTGTTCAAGAACTTCATGCTAAACTGACGAATCTTTGGAGGCATGGTAGCCGAGAACAAAATCGTTTGCCGGTCTTTGGGTAGGTAATTGACGATTTTGAGAATATCGTCGGAGAATCCCATGTCCATCATACGATCTGCTTCGTCGAGAATCAAATGCTCCAGCGTGCTGAGATCGATTTTGCCACCGGCTAACAATGCGATCAATCTACCGGGTGTAGCTACCACGATGTCGGCTCCAGTTTCCAAAGCCTTCTTTTGCTGCTCCCAGACGATCCCGTCACCACCTCCATAAATCGGAATGGAACTGACTCCCAAGAAATAGGAAAATCCCTGAATCTGCTGATCGATCTGAATGGCAAGCTCTCGGGTAGGTGCCAATATTAGGGTGTTTAGTCTGTTTGAACCAGATTTGCAGATTTTATTCAAAATTGGAAGAATAAAAGCTGCTGTTTTGCCAGTACCGGTTTGGGCACAGGCAATCAAATCTCTGTTTTGTAAAATTACAGGAATTGCTTTTTCCTGAATTGGTGTAGGTTTTTCATAACCCATCGCGTCCAGTCCATCCTGAAGCGAAGGTTCGAAATTAAATGAGGCGAATTCCAAAATTGAAGTGATTGATATATTCTTAGAGAGCAAAAAAACTTTGTCTCCGCAAATATACCTCCTAAATGAACAGAAAGCCAAATCTTTAGCCTGCTCTTGTTAGATACCAATCCATAAAAAATCCAATTCCGTTTTCTGAATTGGCAAGAATCCACCATTTAGGTTATATTTCAATCTATTCTAAACCAACTCAACTAAATGGAATCAAAATTTTACACCAAACTATTGCTATTTTTTGGGCTTGTGATTTTCATGATTACTTCGCCCCTTGCTGCTCAAACATTTGAAATCAAAGGTCGAATCGTGGACTCTGAATCGCAGGAATTTTTGGATGAGGCAACTGTGACTTTGAGGGGGACTGCTTTCGGTGAGCGGACAGCAGGTGGTGGCAATTTTGCGATTGAAAATGTAAGGGAAGATCGATACATTTTATCCGTGAATCTGGAGGGATTCAATGCCTACGAACAGGTAGTCAAGCTAACCAAAGATATTGATCTCGGAATGATTTATCTGGTGAAGGTAGGGGCTGAAGGTTCTGGAGCTGCTTTGCAAAAAACGATCCGAGCTACCAACATCACCAATCTCTTCAACGATCGCCCCAACATGCTGGGTGGTAACATGGTATTTGGTATTGCACCCGATGCTGCAAAAATAGAAGGCAATAATTACCTCGACAAAAAATGGAATACCGCTTCACTCCTACTTTACAGAGATCAAAAGGTCTTGGAAGGGTACAGAGTTCGATACAATATCGTTGCGAATCAATTTGAACTGATGGAGCCTGAGTCCAATAATGTGTCAGTGATGATGGGCATGCGAATTCAAAATTTGGTATGGGTAGACTCGGCTTACAAAGTGCCTAGATATTTTGTAAATGGCATGGATTTTCTGGACGAAGGAAGTCCCATTTCTGGATTCTTTGAGGTATTAGTGGATGGAGAGCTTCCTTTGATGCGCAGGACTATGGCGATTTTCAAAGAATCAAATTACAATACCGCACTGATGGTGGGAAACCGAAATCATCAAATTATCAAAAGAAACACCTATTATTATCTGGAAGGAAAAAATGTGATTGAAGTTCCTACCAATCGCAAAAAGCTTTTCGCACTCTTTGGTAAAAAAGCTGAATCGATGGAAGAATTTATCAATGGCAATAGCCTCCCTACCCGAGAACCCGGATCTCTATTTCAGATATTTACCCATTTCAATTCTCAGTTTGACGGCTTTCAGCCAATCATGAGTCAATTGGTTGACGAAAAATAAGGATGGTTTACAATAGAGTAAGTATTCATTATTCCTTTGAATCGAAAGCTGGCTGACCGATGAATGATATCCGATAAAACCTCAAATTATGAATAGAGTCACTTTTCTGAAAATTAATATTATAGTGACAAAAAGGTATAACCTGATTAATAATTTAAAATAGATACTATGTTCAAAAAATTTATACTTGCAGCTTGCCTGCTATTTCCAGCAATCAGCTTTGCGCAGCAAACCCAAAAACCAGTCCTTCATGGTAAAAACTGGGTAGCAATCACAGGGAAACCGCTCGCCGCTACAGCAGGAGCAACAATTTTCCAACAAGGCGGTAATGCCGTAGATGCAGCCTGCGGAATGCTTGCCGCCACTGCCACGATGTGGGATGTGCTTTCTTGGGGCGGCGAGACCCAAGCGCTGATCTATAATCCCAATACCAAGAAGGTGATTGCGATCAATGCTATGGGCTATGCGCCAACTGGTGCTACGGTTGACTTTTACAAATCTCAGAAGATGGACTATCCACCTGAGTTTGGACCTCTGGCAGCGACGACTCCGGGCACCCCGGGAGGATTGATGACCATGCTGGCCGAATATGGCACGATGAGTTTAGCCCAGGTTTTGGCTCCAGCTATGCAGCTTGCCAAAGGGTATCCAATTGAGGAGATGACGGCAAATAATATTGAAAAGGGTAAAGGGAAAATCAAAGATTGGCCATATTCTAAAAAGATCTTTCTACCGCATCTAGGAGAAGAACGAGAAGCGCCTGAGGCAGGAGAAATCTTTGTTCAAGAAGATTTATATCAGACGCTGGCTAAACTTGTAGCGGCTGAGAAAGCTGCTTTAAAAGCTGGAAAATCTAGAAAGGAGGCGATTTATGCAGCTTATGATCGCTTTTATAAAGGGGATATTGCCAAGGAAATCGTAAGAGGAACCCGTGAGCAAGGTGGACTTTTCACCGAAGCCGACTTGGCT
>Ga0136559_1000511_pt1 | contig 13201 bp, 13 predicted proteins | sample AntRauMeHopE1496_FD_104633 | JGI IMG/M metagenome (GOLD analysis project Ga0136559, IMG submission 104633) | Saline lake microbial communities from Rauer Islands, Antarctica - Metagenome Hop E1 #496 | ecosystem: Environmental > Aquatic > Non-marine Saline and Alkaline > Saline | place... | reverse complement strand
TATCCGGTGTAGGCGTTAGAATATTGAGAGGAGCCTTCTTTAGTACGAGAGGACCGAGAAGGACATACCTCTGGTGTACCAGTTATCGTGCCAACGGTAAACGCTGGGTAGCTATGTATGGAGTGGATAACCGCTGAAAGCATCTAAGTGGGAAGCCCACCTCAAGATAAGTATTCTCATCACGTAAGTGAATAAGGTCACGGTAAGACTAACCGTTTGATAGGCATTAAGTGTAAATCTAGTAATAGGTGAGCTGAGATGTACTAACAGACCGAAGACTTGAATTTTATTTTTCGAAACTACGAAAAAATCTAGTACTGATATCAGTGACATCCTCGCTGATATCAGTATTTTTGCTTTGGTGTTTTTAGTGTACTAAGCGGAACCACACTGATCCATTTCGAACTCAGTTGTGAAACGTTATAAATCGACGACAATACTTGGAGGGGGACCTCCTGGGAAGATAGTTCAATGCCAAAGTTTTGATCAAGTTAACCTATTAGTATACCTTTCTATTCTTTGATATTACTACGGGGTTAAACTACAGATAAAATTAATTTCTACGTTAGGAAAGTCGTGGAGTATTAAAGGAGAATTTTATAATTGGTTATCCCTTTTTTATGTTTTATGAAGATAGTAAAAGATTCCAGTCTCATTGTACCTCGGTAGCGAGTGCTGTCGGCTAGTGATATGCCAGGATCAGCCTATGAAGAATTTTTAAACGCTAATGGAGGTCAATTTCAAGCACAACCAAATGGTCAGTTACCAAATCAACAACCAGATATGCAACAAAGACTGGCCGCTCAACTAGTCCTTTATAAAAACTTCATAATCTGCGTGAAACTCTTCAAATTGTCTGCCGCGATTATCTAAAGCGAATCTATAAATATTTTTTATTTTCTTCGCCTCCTTGGAACTCAAAATTTGTGTTTTTGATCTTACTAAGTTTGATTTCTTAATGATGGAATTTTTTAATCGCTGCATAGCTGCCTTCTCAGATAAGTACTTTTTCAAATGCGAAGCTACAAGACTTCCAATAAAAGCACTTATTCAAAAATAATCCAATTGATCTAACACGTAAAATTCTATTGTAGTACATAGAAAATATCCTTTATGCTAAAAATCAATTTTCTGTTCCAAATAAAGATCTAACAAAAATAAAAAAGAGTTAATCCATTTATTTTCTAGATTCACAGATTCTCAATTAATCGAAAATAAATTTAGTTTAACCTTTAAAAATGGTTCATCTAGAAAATTAAGGGAGGTAGAAAATTTGTCTCCAAGAATGCTTTTCAAAAGTGAATCTCTGTCCTTTTAGGAAATAATATAAGAAATTAAACAGTTAAAAACTATCCGTTTTTCTTCTTTTAGAGATTCAAAAGTGGATAGTTTTTAACTGTATAGATTTTACTGAAATCTATCTGAACTTCGAATGAGTTTAAGCCTTATTCTAAAAGGTTTATTGGAATTTCTTAAAAAAAATTTTGAATTCCTTTTCCTAATGAAAAATCCGGATTCATATATATTTACCTCTGAATCAAATGTTGAGTCGTGAAACAATCACAAGAGATATCAATAGAGTATAAAAGTCTTCCGGATCAACCCAACATTACTAGTCATAGTTTTCGAGTTGGTTATATCACCCAGTTATGGAAAGACACCAAAGACATTGAATTTGTGAGACAAACGATCGGGCATCGAAGAATAGACAAATGGATACTACTTCTTCCTACATTGAAAAGTTATCTGATCAAGAAAGACAAGAGCGTACCCTTCAATTAAAATAAACAGCAAATAAGGTACTCCAAAGACCTAGAGTATTACAACTTTTAAGAATTAATAACTTCAACTAACTCTGGGCTAATAGGAACACCTCTCCTTTTAAGTCTTCTGACTAGAGCCCGAGCAAGTGCCTTGGAGATTCTCCCTTCTTTAATAGCTTCTAGTAAATTTTGTAGGAGAATATAATAACTAGACGGATTTTGAATTGATAATATGTAAAGCATAAAACCAATACAAAGTACGAAAGCAATACGTCCATTTAGCGTTTGCAGATCTAAATATTTTGTTAAGATTGAACGCGCTACTTTTTGTTTTTCTTCAAAAGGTATTGTTTCATCTTCTAAAATCAGAAATAAATAGTGTAAGTTTTGATCGCATTGATCTAAATAAATTTTTTCTCCATGAACCAAGATAAATTTCTTTTTTTCCAAGTGTGGTAAGTTCTGTGGAAATGCATCACGTAAATATGTACTAACTGCCGCTGCGGGGATTTTACTAATGACTAGACCACTACCAGTCAATAAACCTGCTAGCAATCCCTTCTTGGCTAGAAAATTTAATACAATTTTAAGACTAACGAACGAAATTTCGATCAAAGCTCCTCCACGAGGGGACCAGAATCTTGGTCTTCTATACCTTTTTTTAGTTACAGGTTTTACAGGTTGATCCTCCAAAAATTCTGGATGACTTTTCAAGTAGCTTTTAGATATAATTTGCAATAGCCCACCAGTTGCTGTACATATGACAATTATTTGTACATCATTTCGACACAATAAAACTCTTAAATAAGTTAAAGACATATTAAATTTTTTAATAAGTTAATAAGTTAAATTGAATATTCTATTAAATTCTTACGGGGCTAGATTCTCCCTCGAATTACCAAGTATTACCCGTTACACACGTTCCATAATTTTTTCATTGTTCCAACGCTCTAATACTAATGTATTTGAGCCATCTGCGTTTTGTTGATAGTTAATTGGTTGGAAACCAATTTTTTGACTTTCACCAATAATAACTTCCCCTGCATATTGTTGAGAGATTTTATCAATGAAACTTTCAATTGGGTATGGTTGTTCCCAAAAACTCATATCCACAACTAATTCATACTCTTGACTATTCCAAGTAAATTCAATGTCATAACCATTTGATTGTGAAATAATTAAACTTTTATGATATGAAGTTGTAGTTGTGTTTGGAACACTTTTTTCTTGTTCTGTGTGGGAAATGTTTAAACGATTTAAGGCTTTTTCTAAATATAATAAATTTTGAAAGCGAGTCTTAATGTGTGTAAAGTGTGACATGATTAATGATATTATTACTGTATAGATTTAACCTATATTGTAAATAATTAAGGATTTATTTTTAGTCTATATTTAAACTATAAAATATTAGAAACGAAAAAAATATAACAGCCAATATCTAGAAAAATCTATCAGCTGTTAAGAATTTAAGAAAAGCATCTACTATGATATAATTTCTGCTTTTTTTAATAAATGGAATACAGTTTCAGTAGGTTTTACACCATAGCCTAACCATTCTTTAATTTTTTCTGTATCAAATTTATATTGTTTTGTCATTGGATTATAGTATCCTACTTCATCAATTGGTCGGCCATTTCGTCGAAAACTATTTTCCATGATTACCAAACGATAAAAAGGAGATCTTTAAAAAATTTGATTTTTCTATTGAGTATTTAATAAATCTTTGTTATACTAAAGTTTAATAAGATATTTACGATAAATTTTAAGCATAAAGAATTGACATGGCCGTACCTAAAAAACGAACGTCAAAAATGAAACGAAATAGTCGAAAAGCCAATTGGAAACGTAAAGGTTATCACGCAGCACAAAAATCTTTATCATTAGCAAAATCTATACTTAAAGGAAAACCCACAAGTTTTATTTATAGTATTGATACTACTGAAGAATAAATTATTATTAAAAGTAAAAATTTATTCTTCTTTCTTCTTTAGATTTAATTACTCTTCCATAATTTTTCTAACATTATTAATTAAAACTTTTCACGGATGTGGCGAAATTGGTAACCGCGCTAGATTTAGGTCCTAGTAACTTTTGTTTTGAGAGTTCGAGTCTCTCCATCCGTAATCTTATTTAAAAACTATTTAATCTATTTTATGCTTCCGTTTACGCTTCAACAATTACGAATTCTTAAAGCAATCGCAACTGAACAAAGTTTTACCAAAGCTGCTAAATTATTATATCTATCTCAACCATCTCTTAGCAAACAAATTCGTCTATTAGAAGAAAATTTAGATATGTTACTTATTAATCGAGAAAATAAAAAAATTTCTTTAACTGAAAATGGTCAAGTTTTTCTTCAATATGCTGAACGAATCTTAGCTTTATGTGAAGAAAGTTGCCGAGCTTTAATTGACTTGAAAAATGGTGAACGTGGAAATTTAATTGTCGGAGCGAGTCAAACTATTGGAACCTATTTATTACCAAGAGTTTTGGCATTATTTGCTCAACGCTACCCGCAAATAAACTTAAAAGTTCAAGTTAATTCAACGCGATTAATTGCCAAACATATTGTAAATCGAGAAATTGATATTGCTATTGTGGGTGGTGATATCCCCCCAGAATTAAAGAAAAATTTACTTGTCGAGAGTTTTGTAGAAGATGAATTTAGTTTAATTGTTCCTCGCGCCCACCCTTTTGCAAAGAAAAAACTTATAACAAAAGATGATTTATATCATCTTAAATTTATTACATTAAATTCTAACTCTACTATTAGAAAATTTATTGATAATATATTAACACAGAATCAAATTCAAACCAAACAATTAAAAACTATAATGCAACTTAATTCAATCGAAGGAATTAAAACTGCAGTAAGTTTAGGACTGGGTGCAGCTTTTGTTTCATCCTCTGCTATTGAAAAAGAAATTCAACTACAAACTATAGAAATTTTAAAAATTGAAAATATTAAAATTAATCGAACTCTATCTATTATAAGTAACCCAGATTGTTATCGATCAAAAGCTTTTAACTTTTTCTATCAAGAACTGGTTGATTTAAAAACACAGCTTTAAAATTAAAAGATAATTCTAAAAAAGTTGACGGGTCAAAAAATAATCTAGTATTATAAACTTAAATAAAAATAAAGTACTATAAATTATGAAATATGCGATTATTGAAATAAGTGGAAGACAGTTTTGGATTGAAACTGGAAAATATTATGATTTTAATAGAATTCCTACAGAATTAGGAAAACAAATTACGTTAAATCGTGTTTTACTAATAAATGATGAAGGAAATATTCTAGTTGGCAAGCCTTATTTAGAGAGTGTTAAAATTACAGGTAAAATTTTAGAGCATTTACGAGGAAAAAAAACAATTGTTTATAAAATGAGACCGAAAAAGAAAACACGTAAAAAACAAGGTCATCGCCAAGAACTTACACGTGTTTTAATTGAAACTATCAATATTAATTAAAGAAATAAAATTAGGAGTAATAAACTATGGCGCATAAAAAAGGTGCAGGTAGTACAAAAAATGGTCGTGATTCAAATGCTCAACGATTAGGAGTAAAACGATTTGGTGGTGAAACTGTTTTAGCTGGAAATATTTTAGTTCGTCAACGAGGCATGAAATTTAAACCAGGTACAAATGTGGGGTATGGCAAAGATTTTACATTATTTGCATTAACTGATGGAATTGTGACATTTGATTTTAAAGATAAAAAAACAAAACGTATAAATATTGTAGTTTCGGAATAAATAACTCAATAATTTTAAAATGTTAAAAAATCCTTTTAAAAAAAATTCGCTAAATAAATATCAAAATTTAATTAATCAAATTAATATAGTAGAAAGTGAATTAACATTACTAAGTGACAGTGACTTAAGAGCAAAAGGCTTAAAATTAAAAAAACAATACCAAGAAGAACAAAATCTTGATTCTTTAATTCCTGAATCATTTGCACTTACTCGTGAAGCTAGCAAACGAACATTAGGATTAAGACATTATGATGTTCAATTAATTGGTGGACTTGTTTTAAATGATCAGAAAATCGCTGAAATGAAAACAGGGGAAGGAAAAACACTTGTAGCAACTTTACCTGCAGTTTTAAATGCCTTGACAAAAAAGGGTGTTCATATTGTAACTGTAAATGATTATCTCGCAAATCGAGATCAAGTCTCAATGGGACAAATTTATCGTTTTTTAGGGTTAAGTACTGGATTAATTCAAGAAGGAATGGCTAAAACTGAACGAAGAAAGAATTATAATGCTGACATTACATATGTGACAAATTATGAGGTCACATTTGATTTCCTTCGTGATAATATGGCATTGAATTTGAATGACCTTGTTTTGCGACCATTTTACTATTGTATCGTCGATGAAGTTGATTCCGTTCTAATCGATGAAGCACAAACTCCGTTAATTATTTCAGATAATATTCCAACACCTGTTGATAAATACATCCTAGCTGCAGAAATTACTGACTATTTAGATTTAAATGTTCATTATAAAATCGATGAAAAAAATAAAAACGTCATTTTAACCGAACTAGGTAGTAAACAAATTGAACAGATTTTAAGTATTCAAGATTTATATAACCCCAATGACCCATGGATTCCTTATATAATTAACGCACTGAAAGCAAATGCTTTATATTTTAACAATGTTCATTATATTGTTCAAAATAATCGAATAATTATTGTAGATGAATTTACAGGTCGAATTATGCCTGATCGTAGATGGGGTGATGGTTTACATCAAGCAGTTGAAGCGAAAGAAAAATTACCGATTCGTCAAAAAACAGAAACAGTAGCTGCTATAACCTATCAAAACTTCTTTTTACTATACCCTAAATTAGGTGGAATGACTGGAACTGGGAAAACAGCAGAAATCGAGTTTGAAAAAATTTATAATCTATCTGTTGAAGAAATTCCAACAGCACGTCCAACACAACGACAAGATTTACCTGATCTAATATATAAAGATCAATTTTCAAAATGGAATGCTATTGCACAAACTTGTAATCAAGTTTCTTCTACGGGACAGCCTATTTTAATTGGTACGACTACAGTTGAAAAATCAGAGATGCTAGCACAATTATTAAGTGAATACAACTTGCCATATCAGCTTTTAAATGCAAAACCTGAAAATGTAAGACGAGAATCAGAAATTGTTGCACAAGCTGGAAAAAAAGGTAATATTACGATTGCTACAAATATGGCAGGTCGGGGAACAGATATTATTTTAGGTGGAAATATTAATTTTACAATCCAAAAAAAACTTTACGATCTACTTACATTAAGTAAAAATTATAAATTATCGACAAAAAAAACTATTTTAGAAGCGACCTTTTTTGAACAATTCGAAGGTTGCTCACAAAAATTTTTAAGTGTTTTATTATCTTTATTAAAAGACTCTAATTTTTTAAATTTTTCGGATCTTGATATTTTAAGATTATTACGAGAAAATGATCGTATTTCAATTCCAGTAACTTCATACCAGTGTTCGATTCAATTTTTAATTAATGAATTAATTACTTCAAGTAAAAAACATCAACAACAAGAAAATAAAATTGTTAAAAATCTTGGTGGCTTATATATTGTTGGAACAGAAAGAAATGATTCACGACGCGTAGATAATCAATTACGCGGAAGATGTGGGCGTCAAGGTGATCCTGGAACTTCTCGATTTTTCTTAAGTTTAGATGATAATTTATTACGTTTATTTGGTGGGCCAAAATTGCAAAATTTCATGCAAACACAATTACCAGATGATTCACCATTAGAGTCTGAATTTTTAACAAAAAGTTTAGATTCGGCACAAGAACGAGTGGAAGAAAGAGCCTATCAACAAAGAAAAAATTTGTTTGATTATGACGATGTATTAAATAAACAACGAAATATTGTTTATTATGAACGCCGACAAATTTTAGAAAGTCTATCGGTACAAAAAAATATATTTGCTTATGGTGAACAAATTATCACAGAACTTATTCTTGAATTAAAAGAAAATAAAACTTACAAAAAAGAGATTTTATTTTTACTTGAAAATTTATTTGGAAGAACGTTAGTTTTAAATCAACTTCAAAATGCAAATGGAATAATTGATAATTTTGACCTTTATGAATTGAAATTATATTTATTTGAAGAATTTTGGTTAACTTATCAATCAAAAATAACTGAATTAGCTATTTATGGTGATGGAATTACTGAAACTTTAGAACGAAGTATTATTTTAATTAATACAGATCGAATTTGGCGCGAACACTTACAAAAAATGACACTACTTCGTGAAGCAGTGGGGTGGCGTGGTTATGGTCAACGAAACCCTTTATACGAATATAAACAAGAAGCATTTTCGATGTTTGAAACTCGTGAAGAGCTCTTACGACATTTAATTATTTATGATCTATTACGATCATCAATCTTATAAAACATAATTTAAAATAATTTAAAAATAAATTTTATGGCAAAACGAACACTTTCCAATAAAGGTCGTTACTCAGTTTTAAAAGTTTCAGGTTTTCGTGCAAGAATGTCTACTCCACAGGGAAGAAAAACAATTCGCAACCGACGGAAAAAGGGTAGAAAAGTTTTAGCGATTCGTCGCTAAAACTTATTTTTTAGAGCAATATATTTTTATTTATTATTGTTCTAAGAATAAATAATTTTTTAGTTAAAGTTAATATAATACTAATTTAATAAACTGACTTTCTGAATAAGTATTCTATGAAATTTAATGATGAATTAGCTCTATTTTTAAAAGCTCGTTATCCAATAATCTATATCAATACCGTTGAGGAAGATCGTGTTGAGTACGTGATTCGAAAAAATATTAAAACGAATTTAAATCGGAGTATTTATAGTTGGGATTTTGTAGATGGCTATACAAATAACCCAAATAACGAGGGATTTGCAAAAAGAAATCCTCTTCAGGCGCTTGAATTAGTAGAACGTTTAAATGCTGAAACTCCAGCTCTATTCTTGCTGAAAGATTTTAATAGATTTTTAACCGATCTTTCAATTTCAAGGAAATTAAGAAATATTAGTCGTATTCTAAAATTACAGCCAAAGACAATTATTATTATTGGGTCTGATTTGATAATTCCAAAAGAATTACAAGATTTAATAACGGTGGTTCAATTTCAATTGCCACTAGAAGAAGAAATTAGTCAAGAATTAAATCGGTTAATTAGTTCATTAAATATTAAAGTAGATTCCCAATTATTTGAAAATTTAACACGAGCCTGTCAAGGGTTATCTTTAGAACGAATTCGACGAGTACTTTCAAAAATTATTGCAACTTATAAAACAATTGATAATGATAGCATAGCAGTGTTGCTTAGCGAGAAAAAACAAATTATAAGTCAAACAGAAATTTTAGAGTATTCATCTGCCAGTGAACAAATTGAAAATTTAGGTGGTTTAGAGAATTTAAAAGAGTGGTTAAAAAAACGAAAAACAGCTTTTAGTCTTCAAGCTTTAAATTATGGGTTACCAACACCAAGGGGGTTATTACTGATTGGAATTCAAGGAACAGGAAAATCCTTAACTGCAAAAGCAATTGCTAATGACTGGCAATTACCATTATTAAAATTAGATGTTGGGAAATTATTTGGCGGAATTGTTGGTGAGTCTGAATCGCGTCTTCGCCAAATGATAAATGTTGCTGAAACAATTTCACCCTGTATTCTTTGGATTGATGAAATTGACAAAGCTTTTAGTAACACAGATAATAAAGGTGATAGTGGTACTAGTAATCGAGTTTTAGCAACTTTTATTAGTTGGTTATCCGAAAAAACTAAGCCCGTTTTTGTTATTGCAACGGCAAATAATATTGATCTTTTACCTATTGAGATAATTCGAAAAGGTAGATTTGATGAAATTTTTTTTTTAGATTTACCAGAAAAAGAAGAACGAGAAGAAATTTTTAAAATTCATCTTCAAACATTTCGCCCAAATAGTTGGAAATCATTTGATTATAATAGATTATCTCAAGTTTCAGAAGCGTTCTCAGGAGCAGAAATTCGGCAAAGTATTATTGAAGGCATGTACCATGCTTTTTATGAGAAACGAGAATTTACAACAGAAGATATATATATGGCTTTAAAAGAATTAATACCATTAGCACATTTAGAAAGTGATCAAATGATACGTTTACAACAATGGGCTTCATCTGGTAGAATTCGTTCTGCTTCTTCGAAAGAAATTTATTTAACCTAAACCATTAATTTAATGAAACAAAAACTTTTTCGGACAATAGCAGACCTACGATTTTCAATTTTTATTTTATTAGTAATTAGTTTTTGTAGTATATTAGGAACCGTTATTGAGCAAGATCAATCTATTGAAATTTACAAGTTAAACTATCCATTAACAAACCCAATCTTAGGGTTTTTAACATGGGATCGAATTTTACAATTAGGATTAGATCATGTTTATAAAACATGGTGGTTTTTTTTATTAATCTTTTTGTTTGGGCTTAGTCTAATTTTCTGTACGTTCCTTCAACAATTTCCATCTTTAAAAGTCGCCCGAAGATGTCAATTTTTTAGAACAACTGAACAATTTTACCGACTAAAAATTTCAACAATTTTAACTAATTTTTCATCACGTAAAATTCTAGCACGGATTCAAAAAAATAAATATTCAATTTTTCAACAACGAAATATTGTTTACTGTTATAAAGGATTAATTGGTCGAATTGCACCTATTTTAGTACATTTTAGTATGATTTTAGTTTTACTTGGTACAATTATTGGCTCTTTATTAGGATTTAAAGCTCAAGAAATCGTTCCAAAAACTGAACAATTTCATATTCAAAATATTCTAACAAGTGGACAATTAACGACTATTCCGGAAACATCAGTTCGGATTAATGATTTTTGGATAAACTATACAAAGACGAAAACAATTTCTCAATTTTATTCTGATTTATCAGTTCTAGATTCAGAAGGAAGTGAAATTGAACGAAAAACAATCTCTGTGAATTACCCACTTATTTTTAAAGGAGTATATTATTATCAAACTGATTGGAATTTAATTGGGTTAAGATTTCAAACAGAAAGGAACGAAATTTTCGAATATCAATTAGTTAATGCATTAACTAATCAAAATAAAGTTTGGCTTACTTGGATTTCAAAAAATTTGAGTCTTACAAACGGATTTATTGCAATTATTGATAATTTAGAAGGGTATTGTTCGATTTACGATGAATCAGGTGTTTTTTTAGGGAATTTAGAGTTAAATGAAAGTGTCAATTTCAATGGCTCTCTTACTTTACTTGAAATTATTAGTTCAACTGGTCTACAAATTAAGACAGATCTTGGTATTCCAATAATTTATGGTGGCTTTTTTTTATTAATGGTTAGTACATTAATAAGTTATATAACTTATTCACAAATTTGGATTGTTGAAAAACAGAAACAATTATTTATTGGGGGAACAACAAATCGAGCAATTTTTGACTTTGAATTAGAATTTTTTAAATTTATTAAATAAAGACTGATCATTTAATTCATTTGGTTTTATAATTATACTTAACAAGTTACATACTTGGGAAGAATTATAATTACAAAAAATTTTTATGACAGCAACTTTAGAAAGACGTCAAAGCGTTTCTGTATGGGAACGTTTCTGTGGTTGGATTACAAGCACTGAAAACCGTTTATACATCGGTTGGTTTGGTTGTTTAATGTTCCCTACATTATTAACAGCTACATCTTGTTTCATCATTGGTTTCATCGCAGCTCCTCCAGTTGATATTGATGGTATCCGTGAGCCTGTAGCAGGTTCTTTATTATACGGTAATAACATCATTACTGGTTCAATCATCCCTAGTTCAAACGCTATTGGTATGCACTTCTATCCAGTTTGGGAAGCAGCTTCAATTGATGAATGGTTATACAACGGTGGTCCTTACCAATTAATCGTATTCCACTTCTTATTAGGTGTTGCATCTTACATGGGTCGTGAGTGGGAATTAAGCTACCGTTTAGGTATGCGTCCATGGATCTTCGTAGCATTCTCTGCTCCAGTAGCAGCAGCTTCTGCAGTATTCTTAATCTACCCAATTGGTCAAGGTTCATTCTCTGATGGTATGCCTTTAGGTATTTCTGGTACTTTCAACTACATGTTAGTATTCCAAGCTGAACACAACATTTTAATGCACCCATTCCACATGGCTGGTGTTGCAGGTGTATTTGGTGCTTCTTTATTCTCAGCTATGCACGGTTCATTAGTAACTTCTTCTTTAATCCGTGAAACAACTGAAAACGAATCTACTAACTACGGTTACAAATTCGGTCAAGAAGAAGAAACTTACAACATCGTAGCTGCACACGGTTACTTTGGTCGTTTAATCTTCCAATACGCTTCATTTAACAACTCTCGTGCTTTACACTTCTTCTTAGCTTTATGGCCAGTTTTAGGCATTTGGTTAACTTCTATGGGTATTAGCACAATGGCGTTCAACTTAAATGGTTTCAACTTCAACCAATCAGTTGTTGATTCTCAAGGCCGTGTTATCAACACATGGGCTGACATTATTAACCGTGCTGATTTAGGTATCGAAGTTATGCACGAACGTAACGCGCACAACTTCCCATTAGATTTAGCATCAGGTGAAGTATTACCAGTTGCTTTAACAGCTCCAGCTGTTAACGGCTAATTTCTAGATCTCTAGTTTTTCTAAACCTTTAATTTCTTAAAGGTTTAGAAAAAAATAAAATTTTTTTTTTCACCTTTTTTTAATAACCCTCTCTTAATATGGAATAGATTATTTTTAATTACGTATAATTTTTCAACAAATATTTCAAACTTTACTAAATAACTCAAGGGTAGTAATTTCATCTCTAACTTATTAACCTGTAAGATAATTATAGTTGAAATAGACTCAATAGATTAACATTTATGATTTATAATGCTCGAAAATAGCCTTAGAAGTCTCTAAATTGTATTGAAAAAATTTTTTATATAAACTAAAAAAGAATATATCTCGGAAAAAAGATAAATTTTGTTAGAATAACATCTTATCTTAGCTAGTCAAAACATAACTACTCGACCAAATGATGAATGGGTAACATATAGAAAATACAAATATACAAAGTTATTGAAACCTTCTCATCTTTTTTTAGGTATCTAACTTAAATTATCAATTTGCTTTGAAGAAGGTTTCAAATACGATATAATTTAATCTTATCGGTAGAGACAGATAAAATAGATTAACATAGAAGAACGTACTTTAGAGGAAAAAGGGAAAAAAGAAATGTTTATGAATTCTTAATAGTCTTATCTTACTAGCGAAATTTTTAATTAGTTAAAAAACGCCACTAAAAAAAATTACTAAGTCAACTATCAAGAGATAGTTGACTTAGTAATTTTTTTTAGTGGCGTTTTCTATTTAACAAACAAGTGGTTTTAACATTTTACTGCTTT
>Ga0136559_1000510_pt1 | contig 13213 bp, 7 predicted proteins | sample AntRauMeHopE1496_FD_104633 | JGI IMG/M metagenome (GOLD analysis project Ga0136559, IMG submission 104633) | Saline lake microbial communities from Rauer Islands, Antarctica - Metagenome Hop E1 #496 | ecosystem: Environmental > Aquatic > Non-marine Saline and Alkaline > Saline | place... | reverse complement strand
ATGGAGGTCTTAAAAATTTTAGAGCAAGAATAGGTTACCAATATGGTTTAACAAATCTTTTTGGAAATTTAAGAAATAACGATAACGTACAATTAACGCGCGAAAAATTCAAAGCTAACCTCGGTTTAATAAGTGCACAATTTACGGTTTATCTTTAGAATTAATTTATTATAACAAAAAACCCTCAACAGCGTTGAGGGTTTTGCTTTTTTATAAAGTTACGATTGCTTTTTCAATTCGCTTTATACTTTCTTCTTTTCCTATCATTTCAATAATATCAAACAAATGCGGTCCTTTTAAAGCGCCTACCAAGCTTAATCTCAGCGGTTGCATTACTTTACCCATTCCTATTTCGTTTGTTGTCATCCACTCTTTTAAAAGCGTTTCAATGTTTACTGAAGTAAAATCGGCAATAGCATTTAATTCAGTACTTACCCTTTTCATTAATTCTGGCGTTTCTTCTTTCCAGTTTTTAGAAGCTTTTTCGTCGTAGCTTGTTGGTGCTACAAAAAAGTAATCGGCTAAATCGTATAATTCTGTTACAAAATTAGCGCGTTCTTTTATCATTCCCACAATCCTTGTCATTTCTACAAAGGAAAAATTACACTCACCAATTCTAGCAATTACATCTTTTTCAAAAGCTTCTGCTAAACTTTCATCGGTTTCTTTTTGTAAATATTGGTGATTAAACCACTTGTTTTTTTCAGGATCAAACTTTGCTCCTGATTTATTTACTCGGTTTAAATCAAATTTTGCAATCAATTCTTCCAAGGAAAATAATTCTTGTTCTGTTCCATCATTCCAACCTAATAAAGCTAAGAAGTTAATTACAGCTTCAGGGAAATATCCATTTTCTCTATAACCCATTGATGTTCCTTCTTCTGTTTTCCATTCTAATGGAAATACTGGAAAACCTAATTTATCGCCATCTCGTTTAGATAATTTTCCGTTTCCAATTGGTTTTAAAATTAATGGTAAATGTGCAAATTCTGGGGCATCCCAACCAAAAGCTTTATACAATAACACATGTAACGGCATGGATGGCAACCATTCTTCTCCACGAATAACATGGGAGGTTTCCATTAAATGATCATCCACAATATTAGCTAAATGATACGTTGGCATTCCGTCACTTTTAAACAAAACTTTATCGTCTAAAAGATTTGTGTCAAATTTTATATCGCCTCTAATAATATCTTTTAATTCTAAAATTTCGTTAGTAGGAGTTTTAAAACGTATTACATAATTTTCGCCATTTGCAATTCGTTCTTCTACTTCTTCTTTAGAAACAGTTAAAGAATTATCTAATTGTTCTCTAATTGTATGATTGTAAATAAACGTTTCCTTATTCGCTTCTTTTTCTTTTCGTAAAGTATCTAAAGCTTCAGCAGTATCAAATGCATAATATGCCCAACCAGAATTTATTAGTTGGTCGGCATATTGTTTGTATATTTCTTTTCGTTCACTTTGTTTGTAAGGTCCAAATTTTTCATTTTTTCCAATAGTTTCATCAGGAGCAATTCCTAACCATTCTAAAGCTTCCATTATATAAGCTTCCGCTCCTGGAACAAAGCGTGTTTGATCGGTATCTTCTATTCTTAAATAAAACGTTCCGTTATTTTTTTTAGCAAATAAATAATTAAATAAGGCAGTTCTTACGCCACCTATATGTAAAGCTCCTGTTGGACTTGGAGCAAATCGTACTCTAACTGGTTTTGACATTTTTTTGTAATTTGATGCAAAGATACAATTTGAAGTTAATGTTTTGCTAATCACAATTTACTTTTGACTATTTACTTTTTTCATATTAAATATAATCCTTGAAACCCAAGTCTAAAAACATTAATCGGTGCGTTCTTCAAGATAAAATTGTTAAAGTAATTATTCTAGTGTTGAAATTTTGTAATTGCATTTGAAGTTGATTTATTGTAATTTTATACGTCATTTAAGTTTAGGAACAATTGGAAGCTAAAAACGTAATTTATAACAAGCTAGAAGACTTTATCAAAAAGTTTTACTATAATGAACTTATTAAAGGAAGTATTCTTTTTTTAGGAATAGGTTTACTCTATTTTATTGCAACCCTTTTAATGGAATATTTTCTATGGCTTTCTACTTTTGGAAGAAGTTTGCTTTTTGGAATATTTATTCTTTTCCAAATGTTTTTACTTTTCCGTTTCATTATTTTTCCTGTTTTTAAATTGATTAAGCTTCAAAAAGGATTGAATTATGTAGAAGCTTCGCAAATTATAGGAACGCATTTCACTGAAGTACAAGACAAACTTTTAAATTTTTTGCAATTAGCTATTCAAGATAATCCTTCAGAATTATTAGTCGCTTCTATAGATCAAAAAGCAAACACTTTACAACCTGTTCCTTTTTCTAACGCTATTATTTTTGCTAAGAACAAAAGATTTTTACCTTATTTAATAGCGCCATTAGTACTTATTTTCCTTTTTATTTTTTCGGGTAACATTACTGTTTTGTCGAGCAGTTTAGACAGAGTGGTTCATTTTACCAAACAATATGAAGCTCCTGCACCGTTTAAATTTGTGGTTGTAAATAAAGATTTGAATGTAAAACAAAATCAGAGTTATATTTTACAAATTACTACTGTTGGTACTTTTGTTCCTCAAAATATAAGTGTAATTATTAACGATGCATCTTATTTTTTAGAAGAAGTTAAACCTGGTTTATTTCAATATACTTTTGAAAATGTAAATAAAAACATTTCTTTTTCATTAGAAGCAAACGATGTTATTTCTCAAAATTACATTTTAAATATTTTGGATGTTCCTACGATTCAATCTTTTAAAATGGTTTTGAATTTCCCTTCTTATCTTAATCGAAAACAAGAAATTGTTAGTGGATTAGGAAATGCAATTGTACCAGAAGGAACGGTTGTCAATTGGAATATTGAAACCACAGCTACCAATCGTATCGATTTTGTGACGCAACAAACTACTTCTTTCCTTAAGAAAGAAAATATTTTTTCTTTCCAACGTAAAATTGATTCTAATCTAGATTATGTTATAGTAACTTCTAATGAAAAAATAAAAAAGCATGAAAAATTAGAGTATCAAATTTCTGTTAGTAAAGATCAATTCCCAACTATTACCACACAACATGCTCCTGATTCTTTGAAGTTAAAAAACAAAATAATTGTGGGTCAAGTTGCAGATGATTTTGGTTTAACCAAATTGTTTGTTGTTTATTATCCAAAAGGAAATGCCGTTCTATCTAAAAAAGGTGTCTTGCCTTTAAAAAATCTAACGGTTGACCAATTTATTTATGGTTTTCCAAATGGTTTATCTTTGGTGAAAGGTTTAGAATATGAATATTACTTTGAAGTATTTGATAATGACGCAGTTAATGGTTCAAAATTCACAAAATCAAGCATTTATTTACATTACGAACTTACAAATTCTCAAAAAGAAGATAAACTCTTAAAAGACCAACAAGAAAACATTAATAGTCTTGAAAATTCACTTAAAAATCAAGACAAGCAATTCTCTGAATTAGATAAGTTAGAAAAACTCAACAAAGAAAAAACCCAACTTGACTTTAAAGACCAAAAGAAAATAGCTCAGTTTTTGGAACGTCAAAAGGAACAAGATCAAATGATGAAAGAATTTACTAAAAATCTTTCTAAGAATTTGGAAGAGTTTAACTCTACCGATATAGAAAAAAAAGAGCTTATCCGCCGCTTAGAGCAAACGCAAAAGCAATCTGAAAAGAATGAAAATTTACTTAAAGAATTAGAAGAGCTTTCTAAGAAATTACAAAAGGATGAGTTGTTTGAAAAAGCAGATAAATTAAAGCAAAACAGTAAAAATCAAGTTAAAAATTTAGAGCAATTAGTCGAACTTACCAAGCGTTTTTATGTCGAAAAAAAAGCCGAACAAATTGCGGATAAACTAAATGATTTAGCCAAAAAGCAATTGAAGCTTTCAGAAGAAAAAGATAAAAACACATCTGAGAAACAAGCTGAAATTAATAAAGAGTTCAAAGAACTATCCAAAGAGTTAGAAGATTTAAACAAACAAAATGAAGAATTAAAAATTCCTTTAGACATACCAGACACAAAACCAGAAGAGAAATCTGTGGATGAAGATTTAAATATAGCCAAAGAAAAGTTAGATAACAAAAATGCAGATGCTGCTAAACCAAAACAAAAATCTGCTGCTAAAAAAATGGAAGAAATGAGTGAATCCATGACTTCTTCTATGTCTGGAGGAGAAATGGAACAAATGGAAGAAGATGCAAAAGCACTGCGTCAAATTTTGGATAATGTATTAACTTTTTCTTTCGATGAAGAAAAGCTACTGAATATAACAACGTCTACCAACTTAAACTCTTTACAGTTTAATGAGGTTTTAAAAAAACAACAAGATCTTAAAAACCAATTCAAACATGTTGACGACAGTTTGTTTGCCGTTGCATTGCGTAATCCTGCTATTTCAGAAATTATATTAAAGGAGGTTAGCACTATTCATTATAATTTAGACAATGCATTAACCACTTTAGCAGACAACAATATAGGTAAAGGATCTTCACATCAACGGTATGCTTTTGCTTCTGCCAATAAGCTTGCTGATTTTTTAAGCAATGTGCAAAATGACATGCAAATGCAATCCTCTGGTAAAGGTAAGGGAGAACCAAAAAAGGGTAAAGGAAGCGGTATGCAGCTACCAGACATTATTAAGAAGCAAGAAGGTTTAGGTGACAAAATGAAGGATGGAATGAAGCCGGGTGATAAAGAAGGAGAAGGTAAAAAGGCAGGTCAAAAAGGTAAAGATGGTAAAGAAGGACAAGGTTCTAAAGCTGGTGATGGAGAAAACGGTTCCGACGGGAACGCCGGTAAGGTTCTTGAAATCTTAAAAGAGCAACAACAACTTCGCGAAGCTTTACAAAACGAATTAAATAAACAAGGCATGTCTGGTATAGGTCAAGGTGCTTTGGATAAAATGAAAGAAATAGAAAAGCAACTTATAAATAAAGGTTTCAAAAACGAAACGCTTCAAAAGATGTTGAATTTAAAACACGAATTACTTAAATTAGAAAAGGCTATTCAACAACAAGGAGAAGACACAAAACGCAAATCAAACTCTAATAAAGAGGATTTTAATGGAACTACTACTCCACTTTCTCCAGCTTTAAAAGAATATTTAAATACTATTGAAATTTTAAATAGACAAAGCCTACCTTTGCAACCAAGTTTTAATAACAAAGTACAACACTATTTTAGGCAAAATGATTAGTTTTAACTACGAAACAGATTTTGAATTAGACAACGAAGAAGCTTTCGAAAATTGGATTATTAATATAGTAGATTCTGAAGCATCTGCTGTTGGTGAAATAAGCTATGTTTTTTGCGATGATGTTTATCTTCACAACATCAATGTTGAGTACTTAAAGCACGATACGCTTACAGACATTATTAGTTTTGATTATACAGTTGGTAACTTAATTCAAGGCGACATTTTTATATCTATAGAACGTGTTAAAGACAACGCTAACGATTTTAAAGTTTCTTTTGAAGAAGAGTTAAAGCGCGTTATGTGCCATGGTCTTTTACATTATTGTGGTTATAAAGATAAATCAGACAGTGACGCAGCTTTAATGCGTCAAAAAGAAAACGAGAAAATGTTGTTGTTTCACGTGGAACAATAATAACTTTCTAATTATTAACATTAACGTTTCACGTGGAACATGAGTTTATTTAGAGAAACATACGATGTAATTGTAGTAGGCGGTGGTCATGCTGGTTCTGAAGCAGCAGCTTCAGCAGCCAACTTAGGATGCTCTACTTTATTGGTTACAATGAATATTCAAAACATAGCACAAATGTCTTGTAATCCTGCCATGGGTGGAATTGCTAAAGGTCAAATTGTGCGAGAAATTGATGCGCTTGGCGGTTATTCTGGAATTGTATCAGATGCTTCTGCAATTCAATTCAAGATGTTGAACAAATCAAAAGGACCAGCTATGTGGTCTCCAAGAGTACAAAGCGACAGAATGATGTTTGCGGAAGAATGGAGATTAATGTTAGAGGGAACTCCTAATTTAGATTTTTACCAAGAAATGGTTTCGGGTCTATTGACTGATAATGGTAAGATTGTAGGTATTAAAACATCCCTTGGACAAGTAATTAAAGCTAAAACGGTTGTTCTTACTAACGGTACTTTTCTTAATGGTTTAATACATATTGGTGAGAAAAACTTTGGTGGTGGTCGTGCTGGTGAAGGAGCTGCTCATGGTATTACAGAAGATTTATTAAAGCTTGGTTTTGAATCTGGCAGAATGAAAACAGGAACTCCTCCACGTGTAGATGGTCGGTCTTTAGATTATTCTAAAATGATTGAACAAGCTGGTGATGTTGTCCCTGAAAAATTTTCGTATTTAGAAAGTTCAAAAGCATTAACAGAGCAACGTTCTTGTTGGATGACTTATACTTCTCCAGAAGTACATGATTTATTACGTGAAGGCTTCGATCGTAGTCCTATGTTTAATGGAAGAATTAAAAGTGTTGGGCCAAGGTATTGTCCTTCTATTGAAGATAAAATCAATCGTTTTGCGGATAAAGACAGACACCAGCTTTTTGTAGAACCAGAAGGTTGGAAAACATGCGAAATGTATGTTAACGGGTTTTCAACTTCTCTTCCAGAAGAAGTGCAATTTAATGCTATGCGTTCTATTGCAGGATTTGAAAATGTAAAATTCTTTAGACCAGGTTACGCAATTGAATACGATTACTTCCCTCCTACGCAATTAAAACACACGCTAGAAACTAAATTAGTGGATGGTTTGTTTTTTGCAGGACAAATTAATGGTACAACTGGTTATGAAGAAGCTGCTTCGCAAGGTTTAATGGCGGGTATAAATGCGGCTTTAAAAGTGCAAGAAAAAGAACCTTTTATTTTGAAACGTAACGAAGCCTATATAGGTGTTTTAATAGACGATTTAATTACAAAAGGAACAGATGAGCCTTATAGAATGTTTACTTCTCGTGCAGAATATAGAACCATATTACGCCAGGATAATGCCGATTTTAGATTAACACCTAAAGGACATGCTTTAGGTCTTGCTTCAGATTTGCGTTTAATTAGAATGGAAAAAAAATTAGCGCAGTCTAATGAGATGGTAACTTTTTTTAAAGAAACAAGTTTAAAACCTGTAGATGCTAATCCTATTTTAGAATCTAAAGGATCTGCTCCTATGGCTCAACCAGATAAAATGTTTAAAGTCTTTTCTAGACCTCAAATAGATTTACAAGATATTTTAAAATTTGAGAAAGTTGCACAGTTTGTTGCAGAAAGAAATTTAGATAGAGAAGTTGTAGAGCAAGCAGAAATTCAAGTGAAATATTCTGGATATATTGAAAAAGAAAAAAATCATGCTGATAAATTGAATCGTTTAGAGGATGTTATTATTCCAGATAATTTTGATTTCGATAGAATTAAATCTATTTCAATTGAGGCTAAGCAAAAGTTAAATAAAATTAGACCTAATACTATCGCGCAAGCTTCTCGTATTAGTGGCGTTTCGCCAAGTGATATTTCGGTTTTATTAATTCATATGGGGAGATAAGAAGAAAGAAGAAAGAGAATAGATATATACGTTACGTGAAGTCTTTTCTCTTTTCTCCTTAAAATTGTTTCACGTGAAACAATTTTATACTACGACTCTATTGATAGTTTAATATATTTAAAAAAGTGAATTTTACAAACAGCAAAACCTATTTAAAAGTTACAGATCATTCGGTTTCAAAAGAATCGTTTGATTTGCTTTTTAATGAAGAATACCAAATATTAAAAACAAATCCGCAGCCTAGTTTAGAAAAACTTCCTTCTTATTATGAAAGTGAAGATTATATTTCGCATACTGATTCTAAACGTACTCTTTTTGAAAAAGTATATCATTTGGTAAAAAAAAATGCCTTAAATAATAAAGTGAACTTAATAACAAAGTTAATTCCTCAAAAAGGAATTGTTTTAGATATTGGTTCTGGAACAGGAGATTTTTTAATTACTGCAAAAAATAAAGGTTGGCATATAACTGGAATAGAACCAAACCACAAAGCAAAACAAATAGCAGAAAATAAAGGTGTTGCCTTTGAAACTTCTTTAGAAACGATTCCAGATAATTCTATGGATGTTATTACTATGTGGCACGTATTAGAACACGTTCCAAATGTAGAAGAACAATTTGCGCAATTAAAAAGAATTGTAAAACCTAACGGTTATATAATAATTGCTGTTCCAAATTATAAAGCATTTGATGCAAAATATTATAAAGAATTTTGGGCAGCTTTTGACGTGCCAAGACATTTGTGGCATTTTTCAAAAACAAGTATTGCTAAGTTAGCAGCTAATTTCGATTTAAAATTAATTTTAGTAAAACCAATGTGGTTTGATAGTTTTTATGTGAGCTTACTTTCTGAAAAGTACAAAACTGGCAAAATGAATTTTATAAAAGGGTTTTTTATTGGTTTTGTTTCAAATCTCAGTGGAATTTTCAAAAAAGAGTATTCTTCTCATATTTACGTTATAAAAAATAAGCAAAAACGCTTTTAAATAGTTTATTTTTAATCTTTGTTGTTCAAAAAGCATAACTATAGGCTAGTTTTAGAAGAGGCTTTAAACATGCCTTTATTTAATCCGTTTTTAATAGCAAAAAACTATTTACAGTACAAAAATCAATAAATTTTACTTATAATTGTATTTTTATTGAAAACTATAGAACTAATTACTATTTTTACAAAAATTTAAATTAAAACCCATAATGAAAAAATCCTTATTAATTTTAGGAATCGCCTTTGCAATGTTGTCTTGTAAGCAGAATGATCAAAAAGCAGAAAATATTAAAACTGCATATATTGATACTTCAGAGTTATTAAAAGATTACGTAAAATTTAAAGATGAAGACGAAAAGTTTAAAGTAAAATCAGAAGAAATGGGTCGTCCGCTAGAAGCAAAATTTAAAGCTTTTAAATACGAAGCACAAAATTTTGAAACGAATGCAAGAGCAAAAGGAATGCAGTGGGCACAACAAAAAGGTGCTGAATTACAACAAAGAGAACAACAACTTAGTGTAGAGCAAAATGCTTTGATTCAACAATTGCAAGAAGAAGGTGCGCAATTAAGAGATTCTATTATAAAAGATGTTAGACAATACATAAAAGATTACGGTAAAAAAGAAGGTTACGATTATATTTATGGTACTGGAGATGCAGCATCTGTTTTATATGCAAAAGACTCTTATGACTTAACTAAAACATTATTAGAAAAATTAAATAAAGAATACGAAGCTTCAAAAGGAACAGCAACTAAAGAAGTAGTTAAAAAATAATTTTTTCACGTTATAAATTAAAATCCAGCAATTTGCTGGATTTTTTTGTTTTCAAATTTATATATTTGTTTCTCAAACACACGCCACATGGAATTTATATCTGCCGAAGCTAATTATACGTTACGATTTATTAATCAAACCAATAAATCTATATTTCTAACGGGGAAAGCTGGTACTGGAAAAACCACCCTTTTAAAAGAAATAATTGCAACAACACATAAAAATACGGTTGTTGTTGCGCCTACAGGAATTGCTGCTCTTAACGCAGGTGGAGTTACTATTCACTCAATGTTCCAACTTCCATTTGCCACTTTTATTCCCGATTATAAACAAGTTGCTCAATTTTCAGATTCTTTAAAGTTTGAAAATAGAGAGACTTTAGGTAGGCATTTTAAAATGAATGCAACCAAGCGTTCCATTATTCGTAACATGGAACTTTTAATTATTGATGAAGTTTCTATGGTTCGCGCAGATGTGTTAGACGCAATAGATTTTATGCTTAAAAAAGCGCGAAGAAACGAACGTGCTTTTGGTGGCGTACAAGTTCTTTTTATTGGCGATTTATTGCAATTACCGCCAGTTGTTAAAAACGAAGAATGGCAAATGTTGCGCAATTACTATAAAGGAATGTTCTTTTTTCATTCCCATATAATTCAGCAATACCCACCACTATATATTGAGTTAGACAAAATTTTCCGACAATCAGATGCCGATTTTATAGCTGTTTTAAATAATTTACGCCATAATAAAATTACCAAAGAAGATGTTGCAACGCTAAATCAATTTGTGCAACCTGATTTTGATTTAAAAAAGAACAAAGGATACATTACTTTAACAACACATAATGCTAAAGCAGATTTCATTAACAACCAAGCACTTGGAGATCTAGAAGGAAAAGAATTTAGTTACTTACCCGAAATTGTGGATGATTTTCCAGAAAAAATATTTCCGCTTGACGAGAAATTAAAACTTAAAGTTGGAGCCCAAATAATGTTTATTAAAAACGATTTAAATTTCGATAAACAGTTTTTTAATGGGAAAATGGGAGTTATAAAATCGTTGTCTAATAACGAAATTATGGTTCATTTTCCAGAAGAAAACAAAACGATAGAAGTAGAACGGTATGAATGGCAAAATATTAAATACAAAGTAAACGAAAACACAAAAGAAGTTGAAGAAGAAGTAATAGGAACTTTCGTACACTACCCTATTAAATTAGCTTGGGCAATTACGGTTCATAAAAGCCAAGGACTAACTTTTGAGAAAGCTGCGATAGACGTATCCACTGTTTTTGCGCCAGGACAAGCATATGTTGCTTTATCTCGCTTACGTTCTTTAAAAGGGCTTATTTTACTATCTCCGCTAAGCATGAATGGTGTTTCCAGTAACGAAGATGTATTGAATTATGCCGAAAACAAAGCTAACGAAGAACTTTTACAAAATGCATTAGCACAAGAAACCAATACTTTTTTACTACATTCATTACTTAAAGCATTTGATTTCAAAGAGTTAGTGCAAGAATGGCGCAACCATCAATACAGTTATAAAGCCGAAGCAGAAAAATCACCAAAAGCAAAACATCTCAATTGGGCTAAACTGCAATTTGAAACCATTTCAAAAATTGAAGCACCTTCCAGTAAGTTTATGTCGCAATTGCATAAAATTTTCCATGAAAAAGAATTAAACACTGCTTTTTTACAAGAACGTTGTGTAGCTGCTTACGAATATTTTTTTACGACTTTAGACGCAGTTGCAGAAGAACTTTTGTTGAAAATTGAAGAAATAAAACGCACCAAAAAAGTAAAAGCTTTTTACGATGAATTAATGGCTTTAGAAGAAATGCAAATTAAAGCTATTTTGCAATTAAAAAAAGTTCGATTATTAACTCAAATTATTACTGAAGGCAAAGAAATTTCAAAAGAAAACCTTACGTCTAACGAAATTGCAGTTTATAAAATTAACAAATTAGTTACTGTTGCCCAAAGGTTTAGAACTGAAAATGCAACTTTAGTGGAAGAAGCGGAAGATGTTTCCTATTATGAAGATCCAAAAAAAGAAAAGATAAAAGAACCTAAAAAAGCAACCATAGAAATTACGTTAGAATTTTGGATGCAAGGTCTTTCTATTCCCGATATTGCTAAACAACGAAAATTAACATCTTCCACTATTTTTAATCATTTTACTAAATTAATTCAATTGGAAACCGTTGAATTGGCAGATATTTTACCAGAAGATAAAATTAATAGTCTTGCAGTTGCTTTTAAAGATTTTACAGGGGAAAGTTTAGGGGAATTAAAAGAAATACACGCCGATAAATTTTCTTGGGACGAACTTCGTTTGTTTAAAGCGAGTTTGGGAAATTAATTTCTAATTTTTTTTTGCCACATTGAACTTGTTTCGGAATCTACGTTATAGAAGCTAAAATAAGTTCAGCTTGATAAAACGTTATTAATTTAAAGATATTTTTTAAGTTTCTTTGTCATTCCGAGGAACGAGGAATCTCATAAAAAAAGAGAATAATAATAAGTTTTTTTAAACCGTTAAACTGTTTATGGTAACTATTATTCTTTTAAAAATTCATATTCGTATATTTTTGGCTTTATTTTATCGGCTAAAAAGTGCAGTTTATTGCGCAATTCGCCAATTAATTCCATGTAGGTTTTATCGTCACTTTTACTGTTCATTCTGCCTTTGTGGTTTCTTCCTTGAAAATAGGCTCTAATATCGTAGAAACTTGCGTTTACATTATAACCACCCCGGCTTTCAGCCACCCCTCCAGAGGAGGGGAATGTTTGGCTATGGTAGTATCTCCAAAGTTCTCTACCAGCATCAAAAACAGCAGCTGCTTCTTCTGAAAACGCTCTTTTGTCATTTTGAACTTGTTTCAAAATCTCATTATTATCAAACAAGTTATTTTCGTTTTCTAGTTTAATTTTACCGTTAATAAAATCGGTCATAAAATTGCTTTCAAATCTATTTTGGGCGTTTACTTCTTGTTCAGTAAATGGAATCCAGTGGTTTTTTCCCACTATACTAGAAATTCTATTTTGTCCATCAAATAAAGCAAAAGCTAAACAATCATTTTGAAATTTTAAATCCGTTTGCCAACCATCATTTGGAAATAGAAATTGGTCTCTGTCGTTAAGCCAATTAGCATTTACGGAATTTCGTACGCTAAAATATATTAAACCTGCGATTAAATTATTTGATTTAAAAGAATAATAATTAACGTGTCGAGTACCTATATTATTTGTAAAACTTAAAAATTTGTTGTTTTGAAAATCGGGTGCTGGATTTTCCATAAAACCAATACCAGATTTAGTTCCATCATCAAATATTTTAATCCATTTATTTATACTTTTCGGTAAATTGCCGTAGAACTTTTTTATTCCTGAATAATTACCGTTTTTATCATAAATTTCTGTTGAAATCGTATCTATTTTTGATTTTACTGAGGTATTCCAAATGGTAAATCCTATTGGGAATTTGCCTTTTACATTATCAAAAGTTTCGGCAGGCACAACAAATCCGCTTACATATTCAGCTAAAAAGAAGTCTTTAAACTTTTTGAAATTTGACCCGTTTACAAACTTTACTTTAGAGAATTGTCCTAAAATACAATCAGGAATTTTCTCGTAAATAATTGCCATAAATAGAGCAAATATTTCATTAGAAGCATTGCCGATTTTAGAATTTAATTGTTCTTTAACTTTAAAATTTGTAGTAACACCAGCCTTATTTTCTCCTGTACCAGATACTGTTTTTGAAGAAGTAGCTTCTGCGTAAGGCGGATTGATATAAATAATGAGTTTCTTTCGTTTTTCTGGGTTGTTGATAATCTCTTGCAGACTTTGAGGCAATT
>Ga0136559_1000505_pt1 | contig 13265 bp, 17 predicted proteins | sample AntRauMeHopE1496_FD_104633 | JGI IMG/M metagenome (GOLD analysis project Ga0136559, IMG submission 104633) | Saline lake microbial communities from Rauer Islands, Antarctica - Metagenome Hop E1 #496 | ecosystem: Environmental > Aquatic > Non-marine Saline and Alkaline > Saline | place... | reverse complement strand
CGTGACTTCACGATCAGGATCGCTGGTAACTGCGTCAGGGGGAAGCGGGCCGGGCTGCGCGGACAAAGCAGATCAGGTCAGTGAAAGCGAAAGTGCCAGAAAAAGAACAGCCAAGCCGCTTGGCAATCGTCGTATGAGGCCCGAACTGCTCATTCTTTGTGAAAATCTCATTTTGTGTGATAATTCTCGTCACTTGTTCGATCTCAACACTCAAACCCGACCGAGGTTCCCGACCGGAGAAATCATCCGCGCGTCACAACCGGTGGCAACGCTGACCATTCGTTGTTTTCCGCAACGCTTGGTCGTGCAAAAGGAGCGGATCAAGGGCGCGGAACAGGACGTGATCGGAAAGAGCCTTTGGAGGCTCCCTGATGTGTGCGGACTGAACCCTCCCGGATCAGTCAGACGGCGCAGACCGGCTAGGCCGGCACGCCCGAGCCGATGCTGCCTGAGTGATCCGGCTGGGGCGTCGCCTCGAAGGCGCGCATCTGGTCTTCAGCCCAGAAACGGATATCTTGCCGTGCCACCATCTCTCGGTTTGCCACCATGCGGGCGCGGCGTTCTTCGCGGGGCATCCCGAGTGCCATCTGGATCGCGCTGTCCATTGATTTATGCGAGAAGGGATTTGTCGGCACGGTCGCTGGCAGCGCTACGGCGGCGCCGGCGAATTCGGACAGGACCAGCACACCGTCCTCATCTGTCCGGCTGGCGCAGAACTCCTTGCACACAAGGTTCATCCCGTCTGCAAGCGGCGTGATCCACGCGACATCCGCCGCGCGGTAATAGGCGATCAGTTCGGTGAAAGGCACGGGGCGCGAGATGAGTGCGACGGGCTGCCAGTCCAGCGTGCCGAACTGTCCGTTTACCTTGCCCACCAAGGCTTCCAGCGCGTGCTGGATCTCCTCATAGGCGGTCATGTTGCGGTTGGCCGCCACGGACACATGCATCAACCGCACCGTGCCGCGCAGGTCAGGGCGGGCTTCGAGGATGCGCGTAAAACTCTCGATCTGTTCTATGCCGCCTTTGGTGTAATCGGTCCGGCCCACGGAGAGGATGAGCTTGCTGCCCGCCAGCTCTTCCTTGATCTGCCGGGTCTCCAAGCGCGTCTGCTCGCGCGCGGCCACCTCCTCGATATAGCTCACGTCCACACCCACCGGACTGGCCAGCAGCCGTACCTTACGGTCCTGATAGGCGATTTCGGTGATGACCGATTGTTCGGACAGCGCCGAGGACGGGGCGTGCATCCGCGAGCAGACCCTTGCACTCGCGGTCGTCGTGATATCGAGGATCGAGCGCGCGGCGGAGGCGAAATTATTCACATAACGCGGGATGTGAAAGCCCACGACGTCACAGCAAAGCAGGCTCTCCAGTATCTCCTTGCGCCAGGGCAGCACGTTGAAAATATCTGCGCTCGGAAACGGCGTGTGGTGGAAAAAACTGATCTTCACATCAGGGCGCAGGGTGCGCAGATAGCCGGGCACCAGCCAGAGGTTATAATCATGGATCCAGACCACCGCGCCCTGTGCGGCTTGCGCTGCAGCGGCTTCGGCAAAGGCCCAGTTCACTTCGCGGAATGTCGGCCAGTCTACCGGATCGTAGTTATAGCGTTCCTTGAACCCGTGCAGAATGGGCCAGAAGGCCTCCTTGGACGAGACATGATAAAAGCTGGTAATTTGCGCCTTGGTCAGGGGCAGACGGGACACGGTATAGGTGCCAAATGCATCGTCAATCCCGATCACCCGCTCGAAATCCGGATCGGCGGGATCCTCCGCTTCTTTCCACGCGACCCATGCGCCCTTGTCGAACCGGCCGAAAAAGGATTTGAGCGTGGGCACGATCCCGTTCGGGCTGCTGTTCTCCCGGTACTCGATCCGGCCATCCACCTCGATCTCCTCATAGGGTTGCCGGTGGTAGACGATGACAAGATCGGAGGGCATGACAGTTTCCTTATGGTGTTGGATGCAGGTCAAACGCGGCAATCGCCTCAAGGATCCCTGCGGCACCATGTTCTTTTGCAAAGTGAACGCGCGGCAGCCCGTCCAGTTGCCTCAGCAATGCCGCCTCGGAATTTCCGACCGCGACCGCATTGAGGCCGCAGGCGAGCATGGACAGATCGTTGACGGTATCCCCCGCACACAGAACCTGCTTTTCGGGAATGCCCAGATGCGCGATCAGACGCCGGATCGACGGACCTTTGGAAATCCCTCTGGGCAGCACATCGAAAAACCTGTTGTCAGAAATCAGCCAGTCAAGCCCGAGATCCTCAACCCTGGTTTGTGCACCATCGTCGAATGTCGACGGATCAAGGTCATAGCTCATACGGTAGCGGAAGGCGGTGGATTGCAGGGTCAGGCCCCGGTACTGGCTCAGCGCGCTGCGCACGGTCTCTGCGCTGTCTGCCCAGCGGGTGGAAATCTCGGCCTCCAGTATCCCGATCGGCGCAATCTCGCCCTCAGACGTGACCTTGGCAATCGTCGTGCCCACGTCGCCTACCACATATTCCGGCCAGGGCAGCCCCTGTTCGCGGCACATCCGGATGATGAACGCGGGCTCCCTGCCCGTGACGAAGATCAGCCCGACGCTGGCGCGGTGCGCCTCGATCCAGTCATAGAGCTTGCGCCGCGCCGCATGGCCGCCACCCAGAAACGTGCCATCCAGATCGGTGGCAAGGACAAAACGCCGTGCGGCAATGTCGGAAGGGATGCCGCGAGGGATGTTGGGACAATCAGCATCGGTCATCGGTCAGCGTTCTCCGGTGGTGATCAGTGGGTTCCCCGACGGATCTCCGATGGAGATGTCGAGAGCGAGCGGCTCCGCCTCGAGGGGCCTGTTCCAGAGCGCGGCAAAAGCGTCCTGCAGGTCAGCACCCTTGTGCAGCACTGCATTCACCGTCTCGCAAATGGGCATCGCCACGCCCACGCGCGCGGCCAGATCACAGACGGAGATGGCGTTCACCTCCCCCTCGACAACGATTTCGCGTCCATCGAAACAGACGGCGCGCGCCCTGCCCTGCCCCAGTTGCAAGCCGAGCGCCATATTGCGCGAGGTGGTGGACGAACAGGTCAGCGTCAGGTCACCGGCCCCGGACAGGCCGGTCACAGTCTCGCGCCGCCCGCCCAAAGCCTGTGCGAGCCGTTTCATCTCATCGATGCCGCGTGTGATCAGAGCAGCCCGTGTGTTCTCGGCAAAGCCTGCGCCTGACATCATGCCACAGGCGATCGCGATCACATTCTTGACCGCGCCGCCCACTTCGACGCCGACCAGATCATCGGAGACATAGGGACGAAATCCACCACCCGAGAGTGACAGGGCAAGCCGCACCGCCGGGCTGTTCTGGGGCGACAGGCGGTCGGCATAGCTGAAATCAAAGGCGACTGTTGCAGCCGTGGGGTGGTCCAATGCCGTTTCGCGCGCGAATGTCGGACCTGAAACAGCGCCAACCGGATGGCCGGGCAGCTCTTCCAGGACGACTTCCGACAGCAGAAATCCCGTGTCACGCTCCACTCCCTTGCAGGCCAGTGCCAGCGGGACGGCGGGCGGCAAGACACCCGCACAGTCCCGGCACAGGCTGCGCAACGTCGATGAGGGGGTGGCCATGATCACCGCCTCGGCCTCGCTCAAGGCGAGGCCAAGAGATGCGGTTGCGGTTAATCTTTCGGGCAGTCCGATGCCAGGGAGATACTCGGCATTTTCACGCAGGGTATTGATGCTCTCCGCCAGATCGCGCCGTCGCGCCCAAAGACGGACCTCATGACCATTGCGCGCAAGCACCAAGGCCAGCGCAGTACCCCAGCCACCCGCACCGAGAACCGTGATGCGCGAATAGGCCTTTGCAGGCGAATGAGAACCGGTGTCTTTGATTGGACGCTCCTGTGACGGGTAATCTGTCGATGTTGATAAGGGCCCAGAGGATTACCGGGGCGATGAGCTCCACAATGCTGTGACATTGTGCGGGTCGGTTACGCGTGCATCCGGCAAGAAGTCAGGATCGGGCGATGTGCGCGCCAATGACGACTTCTCGGTGCCGTGCTGACGAAGCTCCTTGTCCGTCCGTGATTTGCTCCAGAGTGCGAAAGCAATAGCGATGCCCAAAGTGGCATAGGCGAGTAGCGACATAAGTTCCATGATGTTTCCTTTCTGTTTGCGGTATTGTCCAAGGGTCAACGTGCCAGCCTTTGAGGGGTTCCATGATTCCCACTGCTATTTCCGACGCGCCAGTGGCGGCTGCAGGATTGCACGGCATGTCACCTGCGCAGCAAGCGCCAGAGCATGTAACCGATTACCCCGAGGGCTGCGGCCCCGGCAAGGTGTCGCGGACGTATGCCCTGCCCTGCGAACGGGACATCATCGTGGGTATAGCGCGGATCCATGAACGCCGTCTCGGCCAGCAGATGGCTGGTAAAGCTGTCGGGCCGCTTGCCGATCGGGCAGAGCCGCCGCCCCTCGGAGGGGTTCAGCGCCTCAACCGCGCCGACCAGCGACTTATGACGCTGCAAAGCCTGCGCAAAGGTTTCCTCTGAAACGTCCAGATGCTTCGACAGCAGGCGCTGCTGGAACCCCGCGATCACCCGCGCGGGCTCGGTGAAGGCGATGTCGCATTCCGTATCGAACCCCATGGAGCGGTTGTTGAGATTGCTGGACCCGAGATGCAGCAGGATATCATCCACGATCATCGCCTTGGCATGAACGTAAATCTGCTCGCCGGCGGTGGTCACGGGATAAAAGATGCGAAACCGGTCCTCGTGATCGGCCGCCCGCAAACGGTCGATCAGGCGGTGCGCAGCGAATTCATGGCGTCATCCTCGAATTGCGACAGGGCTTCAAGCGGGTTGACGATCACGATATCGGGTCCGCCCGTCTCGGCCAGCCGCGCCTCGAGCGCTTCGCACAGGCCTTCTGCGGCGAAATATTGCGACTCAATGTAGATCGCATGCTGCGCAGCGCGGATGCTGTCGAGAAACAACTCTTCGACCTCGTTGATCAGGGGCCTGCCGTCAAAAGGCGGCATGGTGCGTGCGATGGCAACCTCGACACCTTCGGCGGCGACCGGCAATGTCTCGGGCCAGATGTCGAACTCCCCCGTTTGGGGGATGTCCAATGCCTCGCCCGTTGCCCGCTGCCACCGCTCGCGCGCAATCTCGGCCAGAGCGCGCGCCACCGGCCCGCAGGTGGCGGAGGTCACATCGTGCCAGGGCGGCAACAACTCCCCGTCGCGCCCCGCACGGCAGGGATCTTCAGGCAGATGGGCGGGCGTGTCCCAACGGGTATCTGTCACGTCGATCCCACCGCAAAAGGCGAAATCCTCGTCAGCCGTGACGATTTTTCGATGATGGCAGGCGCCGAACGGGTGATGGCTGTCCAGCGCGAAATGGATCCGGTCACTTCCAAAGGCGGCCATCCGCACGGCAGGCAGAAGCCGTCCGGGGGCAATCAGCATCGCCCCGTTCCACTTCAGCAGATAAATGTGCAGATCGGGCGCCTGTTCCACGACCGCCTCCAGAAACGGCCCGAGCGCATTGGGCAGCCCGTCAGGCGCCAGCCCCTGTGCGTTGCTCTCCCCCGGCTGCATGTCGATCTCGAAATCAAAATCCCATCCGATGAGCATGACCTCGTGGCGCGCCGCCCGCATCACCTCCCGCAGATGTTTGAAATAGTCCGCACCGTCCACGATCAGCGCCAGTTGGTCCGCCGTCTCGACGCGCCAGCAGTTCGTGTCGGGAGTAAATTGAAACTGGTGTTTTCTGCTCACCTACAGCCCTGCCTGTTGAGTATCAAAGATTGTAAGGTGCGGGTGCGCCGTTTTCAGGCATCCCGAGGTGGCGTTGGACCTGTGTGACGAGAAACAGGCCAGACCTGCCTTGCCACTTGCATGAAACAGAAGATGTCATTCATCATGCGGATCCTCCGACGGCGGTGAACGCAAAGGCGACCGTCACCGCATAGACGATGATCAGCGCCACACTCTCGAAACCGATGCCCGCAGGGCCAGACCGTTGGCGCAGGATCAGCCCGAGCAGCAGGATAGCAGACATCAGCATCCCCGCCGCCAACCACAGTAGATCAGCAGAACCTAACGCATGATAGAGCGATCCGTCGCGGTAGCCCGCATCGGCGACACTCAGGAACAGCACATCAAAAGTATTGCCGCCGATGATACCGCCCACCGCAAGCTGCAGCGCGCCACGCCTGACGGCAGAGAGCGTCGTCACCAGCTCGGGCATGGAGGTTATCACGGCAGTCAAAAGCGCGCCCACCACCGAGGAAGACAGCGCGAAGCGGGTGATCAGAACCCCGGACAGGCCGGCGATGCCAGCCTGCCGCGCCGAGAATGACCATGAGCCCTATGAATATCAGGAGTGGTTTTCGCGCACTGCGCCCGCGCTCATCACTGTCTTCGAGGCTGTCCTCGCGGGTGGCATCTGTTTCCACGGCGCGCCACATCGGCGCCTCCCGCACCTGCGCACCAAGACGCAACGCCGCGACGTAGCATCCGACCAGCACCACCGAGACGGGATGCACACCACCGAGCGTAATCTCGGGGCCCGCATGTGCCACCAGTGGCAGCGACAGCAGCGTCAGAAGCAGCGCACATTGGAACAGATTGCCGGTATCTGCGGCGGCATGCTCGAGATTGGCGCGCCGGTAGATCACATCGGCAATCGCCAGAAACAGGGTCTGCGCCGCGATCCCCCCGACCCCGTTGGAGAAAGCAAGCGGCGCATCACCGCCCGCCGCCGCCGTAAAACTGACCACCAGCCCCGAGAGCGAGGTGGCAGCCCCCAGCATCGTGGCCCCCACCAGCGCCTCGCCCATATTCGTGCGGTCCGCAATCACATCGGCAAGCGCTGTCAGGCGCAGGGAAACGACCAGGACCAGCCCACCCGCCAGTGCGAATGCGGCAAACAGGAGTGGCGTTGTCAGCTGTACGAAAATCGCCATCCCCTCACCTGCTTTCCGTGTCCGGGAGCAGCAGATTTGCTTGCAGACCACCTTCGACCGGGGTGACCGGTGTGGGGGTGTAAGCACTTTTTGCCTCAGGTTCGATGGCTTTCTGCACAACGATGCGGATCAGCGCGAAAGCGACAATCAGCGCCTGCACGACGCCCAGACCGATGATGAACCCTTGCGGGCCAAAGACATCCATCAGCGCGCCGGACAGGAATGGCCCGCTGGCGGCCCCGATCCCCTGCACCAGCACAACGCCACCCGCCGCGGCAAACAGGGCCTCCGGAGGGGCGCGGTCATTGATATGAGCCACGGCGATGGAGATGGTGGGCAGCAAGAACCCCCCCATCAGCAGCGCGATCAGCAAAGCGGCGGAGAAGCTGGGCCGGTTGATCGCCGACAGCCAGATCATCAGGCACGAAGCGGCCAGAGCCAACCCGATGCAGACCCAGCGCCGGTCAATCCGGTCCGACAGCGCGCCCATGGGGAACTGAAATATCAGACCGCCCAGCGTGCCCGCCGCCATCAGGTAGGCAATCTGGGAGGCGTCAAACCCGACGCGCTGCGCGAACACAGGCGCCAGCCCGAAGAATATCCCGATGGTCGCACCAGCGCAGGCCGTCGCCACCGCCCCGAAAGGCGAAATACGCCAGAGCCGCGCAACCGAGGGCGCTTCTTGCGCGACTTGCGGCACGGGGGCGCTCGCGCGGCTGAGTGCGATGGGCACAAGCGCCAGCGACAGTCCGATGGAGACCATCACAAACAGGGTGTAGCTCTCCGGATCGGCACTATCCAGCAGCAGCTGGCCCGTGGCACCGCCCGCAAAGCCCACCATCGCATAGATTGACAGCAGCTTGCCGCGCTCGCGGTCCTGCACAGAGGCATTGAGCCAGGATTCAACGGCAATGATCAGCCCGGCAAAGCAAAATCCGGTCAGCATGCGCACGCCTACCCAGACGACCGGATGGATCACCACCAGATGAACCAACGCGGCAGCAGAGGCGACGGAGGCCAGCGCCGCAAAGGTGCGCACATGGCCGACACTCTCGATCAGGCGACCGGCCAGCAAGGAGCCCGCGATCATGCCCAGAAAGAAACCCGAGGCCACGAGCCCGATGGCCGCAGTGTCAAAGCCCTCGGTATCGCCGCGCACAGCGAGCAACGTACCTTGCAGCCCATTGGACATTTGCAACATGAAATAGCCGGTAAGCAAGGCTGACAGGGTGATCAAAGTGGTGCGCATATGGTGGGAACAAATGGCCCGCCCGTCGGTTCCATTCCGCATGATGGCCAGACAGCCTGGCAGTAAGGTCGGACACGGCCTCGGCCTTGCTACGGAACAGATCAAACGTTCAACCTGTTACCTCCGTGAAACAGGAAAAGGGATTGGATCCATGGCGCGGGGAATGACAGGCAAGATACCCATCGAGGATGCACAAACCCTGTCCTCACAACTGATCTTCGACACGGTCCGCCGCGATGCCAGCGAAGCGCTTGACCGGCCATGGCGCTGCTGATGGTGGTCAGGCATTGTGGCGGGCCTTCTGACCGCGCTCTCGGTGAAGGACGAGGCAACCTTCAGAGCATGTCTGCCCGGTTCGCCATCGCGCGACTTCATCGGCAATTTCAGCTAGCCTCGGGTTTGTCGCGGTCAATTCGCGCGCGATGCAGCAGTTTGCGGGAAACACCATCGTGTCCGTGCTGCCCGTGACGCGTGTTCCCTGCGCGCAGATGCCGGGATCCATGGCGTCGCCTTGAGCAATCGTTCGGATCGCCAACGTGATCGGCACGTTTTTCGCGCGATGGATTATAGCCCATCTCTCCGCCATCCCCGCAAATTTGCGCCGCACCATCAAGATGCTGTCTCCCTATGAGGCCGCCCTCGGCTCTTGTCCCCCTGTGTTCGCAGGCACGGTGCCGCGCGGCACAGCCGTTTTCGCCCTGCTGCCCTTTAGCCCAGGCGCGCAACAAATCCAATCGACCCTTAAGGAGACATCACCATGACAAAGATAAATGAAGGCGCGCGCGTGACGTGGAAATGGGGCAATGGAGAGGCCAGCGGCGAGGTGCAATCGGTCTTTCCCGAGAAAACCACCCGCACGATCAAAGGCACCGAGGTGACCCGCAATGGTACCAAGGATGACCCCGCGCTCTACGTCAAGCAACAGGATGGCGATGCGGTGCTCAAACTCGCCTCCGAGGTCAAGCGGGCTTAGCGGCGCCCGACGTACAATCAAAGGATGACTACTTTGTCAAAGAACGCTAAGCGGGACCTTACACAGGGGCCAGTCTGGAAAGCGCTGACCGCGATGTCGGCGCCGATGAGTTTCGGCATCTTTTCTGTCATTGCCGTTGGTCTGGCCGATGCCTATTTTCTGGGGCAGGTCAGCGGTGCAGCCCTTGCCGCTGTCGGGTTCATCTATCCGGTCATCACTGCACTGACCTCGCTGTCGATCGGGCTGAGTGCGGGTGCAAATGCGGCCCTGTCCCAGGGGATCGGCGCGGGGGCGGATGAGGATGACACACAGCGGCTCGGCCTGCATGCCATCGGTTTGGGTCTTGCCTTGTCCATCGCGCTGGCCGCGCTGATCTGGGTCAGCTTTCCCGCGCTCTTCGCCGCTCTCGGTGCGCAGGGCGATGTGGCGCGCGAAGTTGGCGCCTATATGCCGCTCTGGGCGGTGTCCTTTCCGTTTCTGGTGGTGATGATGATCACAAATTCCGTGTTCCGCGCCCATGGCGATGGTGCCACCTCCGCCGCCATCATGATCGTCGCCGCGTTTTTCGGCATTGCCCTCAATCCGCTGCTGATCTTCGGGTGGGGGCCGATCCCGGAGATGGGAACGGCGGGTGCCGCCCTCGCCACCCTGATCGGGCGGGTGATCGCAATGGCGCTGGCCCTGTGGATCGCGTGGCGGCGCGGGCTGCTGGGTGTGTGCGGCAATATGCTGGCGGGGCTGGTCAAAAGCACGGTGCGCATCCTCAAGGTCGGTGCGCCCGCCTCGGTCTCAAATGCGATCAATCCGGCCGGAATGGCGCTGGTCACTGCCGCTGTCGCCACTGTGGGGGATGCTGCGGTGGCGGGTTTCGGCGCGGCAGGGCGCGTGCAATCCATCCTGCTGGTCCCGCTCATGGCGATTTCGGCGGGGATCGGCCCTGTGGTCGGGCAGAACTGGGGTGCGGGCGCCCGTGACCGCGCACAGACGGCAACGCGCTGGGCTTTCGGCTTTTGTGTGGTCTACGGTGTGGGCATCGGCACTGCACTGCTGGTCTATGCCACGCCCATTTCGGCACTGCTGGCCTCGGGCGAGGAGGATCTGGCCTATGCCGCGCAATACTTGGCGGTCGTGGGGCTGAGCCTGTTCGGCTACGGGTTCATCGTAGTCGCAAATGCCGCGATGAATGCGCGCAACAAGGCACTGTGGTCCATGTCGCTGAGCCTCGGGCGGATCATAGTGATCTATCTGCCGTTTGCGTGGATCGGCGTCACGCTGCTGGGATATACCGGCATCGTGCTGGCCGCAGCGCTTGCAAATGTGATTGGCGCGGGAGCGGCGATTTACGCGGCGCAGAAAACAAAGCTGCTTCCCCGAAATGAAGCCCTCTTTGGCGGCCGGAGGGAACAAGTCCGCGCGTGACAGGTTGTCACTGTGTCGCACCTTTCGCGATGCAACAAAGGACATACCATGCGTAACATCATCTATATTGTCGGTTTTATTGTCGTCGTATTGGCCGTGCTTTCACTTGCTGGTCTGTTCTAGACATGGGGCATCTGCGCGCCACATCCCGTGCTGCCCTTGTTGTTGCCGGCTGGGCAGCAATTGCCGTTCCGGCCACCGCCGAACAGGTCGGCAACATCGACGTGGACTGGCTCGGCAATGACATCATCGTTGAGGCGATTGCCGATCCGAAGGTGCAGGGCGTAACTTGCCATATTTCCTATTTCGAGCGGGGGGTGATCGACCGGCTGCAAAAGGGCAACTGGTTCGAGGATCCGTCGAACTCTTCCATCAGCTGCCGCCAGACTGGGCCGATCACCATCGGCGACATCATGCGCGGCGACGAGGGGGAAAGCGTGTTCTCCGAACGCCGCTCGATCATCCTCAAGACGTTGAACGTGCGCCGCATTTTCGACGAGGCGAACCAGACGCTGATCTATGTCTCGCACGCGCGCGAAATCCAGAATGGCAGCGCCAAGATGGCGGTGTCGACTGTACCTCTCTATCAGCCCTGATGCCCCGAAACGGCCAGGGCTCTGCACCATCTGGGGAAAGAATAGATCATTTGATAAGATGGGGAAGAACAACAGCACGATGGAAGATGCCAGCTGGCTCATGAGCGAGGGCGCTTGACCGCACCCATGTTATCAGGCCCGTATTGCGAAACACCCTCCATCCTCGGTGCGCGTGCGCGGCAAGGCGCCGCCGATGGCCGCACCAACAGCGAGGGCAAGCGCGCCGACGACAAGGGGCTGACGCTCGTAGAGATCGCCCGCCTGTTCTGCGCGGGCAGACCTGGCGGCAGTAGCATTGTAGCGTGCATCATCGGCAGCCTCGCGGGCGGCGATCACACGGGATCGGGCTTCATCCGAGAAATGCTCTGTCCCTTCGGACAGGCGCGCGCGCATCCTGTCGCTCATCTCCCCGGCACGGTCCCGCATGCTTCGGGACCCTTCCGCCTCGGCAGATGCCGCCGAACGGGTGCTGCCGGAAGTGGCTGCCGCCACCTTGTCGCGCATGGCCCGCGCACGGTCAGAGTGATCATCCTCATCAGACTGGGCCCAATCGGGCACTCCGGCGCCGCCACCCTTCAGTCGCGGATCGGGCCCCGAGGCGCCATGACTGCGGTCAACCGGATAAGCATCGGTGCGGTAAGGCCTGCCGGACTGACGCTCAAAATGATCAGCATCCCGCGACTTGCCGCCCAAGATCGTCCAGGCAATGCCGGCGCCCGTGAGGGCCACCGACGCAGGATTTTCCTTGACTGTGCGCGTGATGGATTGTCGGATCTCCCCGCCATGGGTCCGCAGTTGCGCGCCGATCTGCCCCAGCGCACCATCGAGCGAGAAGCTCTCCTGGAACGCGCCGAGGTTCTCGTTCAGGCGGCTGCGGTCATATTCGATGTCATGTTCGATTTCGGATGCGGAACGATAATCATACGTCATTGTATGTCTCCTTGATGGTTTGCGCGTCACGCTTCACGTTTTTCGCCGTGCGCTTGGGTGCGATGCTTGAAAGTTTGAGGTCACTGGTGCCTTTGGCAACCATTGCCAGTGCGATTACGGCAAGGCCGCCACCGACCAGCAAGGACGGCCATCCGGCATCGAGGCCCAACCCCGTGAGGCTAACGACAAGCGCGGCCGCAAGCACGTTTAGCGACACCAGAGCAATGATGAGCGCACCGGCAATCAGCCCGAGTGCTACAGCGGCGCGGTTGATGTTCTCACTCACTTCGGCGCGGGCGAGACTGAACTCGTTGCGGATCAGCGAGCTTGCGGCAGAGAAAGTATTGCCCAAGATGCCGCCAGTCGGTCTTGGCTGTACGTCGCTCATGACGGAATCCCCGGAAAACCGTGCCGATTTGTCTGCGGCCAGTCCTTACGGGAAGCGTTCACCTCTGCCCGGGACGGGCTTGGCTGACCTTCGGATTGGCCCGCACTCTGGCCTGACGATTTGGCTAACCGCGCGGCGGCAAAGCCGAGGAAGGCAGCGCTGCCCAGGAACACTGTCGGGTTTCTCCGCGCAAAGTCTCTGGTGGTCCGGACCATCTCGCCCATGTCCTTATCGCGGATCGAATCCGAGACATCGGCCAGCGTGCCTGCGACCTGACCGATCATCCGCTCCTGCGCAGAGCCGTCGCGCATCTCCTCAGCCGCCGTGCGCAGCGCGGAGGAGACCGAGTGAACCTCATCCGCGACGCCCTTCCTTGCACTGTCGGCACGGGCGTGAACCTCAGCTTGCGCAGCATCGGCTGCGTCCGTTGCGGCGGTTCTTGTCCGATCTGCCACAGTCGCTGCGGCATCCGTTGCATTCTCTTTCACAGTCATCTGATTTACTCCTTTCAGGTGCCAGGTTGATCACGGCGATAAAGATTAAACCGATCAGGTAAAAAGCGGCACCTCATTTCTTTACGCCTCTACAAACCAACGGAACGTATGTGGATTTGTTCCCGGATCCGGCCCCCAATAAATCCGGGAACTTTTGTTGGCGGCGACGGTTTTTCGCACCCACAAGAGGTCGGAGGACAGGTGTTCTGCAAGCAATTGCCGGAACCAAGACCGTGGAACCAAGACCGTGGAACCAAGACCGTGGAACCAAGACCGT
>Ga0136559_1000504_pt1 | contig 13267 bp, 14 predicted proteins | sample AntRauMeHopE1496_FD_104633 | JGI IMG/M metagenome (GOLD analysis project Ga0136559, IMG submission 104633) | Saline lake microbial communities from Rauer Islands, Antarctica - Metagenome Hop E1 #496 | ecosystem: Environmental > Aquatic > Non-marine Saline and Alkaline > Saline | place... | reverse complement strand
CTTCCCTTTTATCTAAAATGTCAACATCAGCGGTACAAGAGGGAAAAGATAGTACGATCATTGCGCAAATAAGAATTTTTTTCATCTGTACGAATTTTTAAGGTAAACTTAAATTAAATTTTAAGTATGTGCAATAGCACCATATTCTTTTTGTTTAAAAAAATAAACATTTACTAGTCAACAATTTGCAAGCAATCAAGTTTAAAAGCGCAGCGAAAAACGAGCAAGTCTTTTGTCTTAAAATTCGTTAGTTAAAAGCACATATTACCGTAAACCAAACATGCCAAGAAAAATACTTGGTATGTTCGTAAGGGAAGTCTGTTGTTATCTGGTCACACGTCAAAAAAGTAAAGTCGCCTGTCTTGGGTAAGTAAGTTATAGCTGCACAATAAACTTACTAATTTTAATCAAAAGGTGGAGTTCCCTGTTTTGAGAAGAATTTAAAAAAATAAACATCGGTGTTTAATCTTCAAATCTGACATTGCCGGCCTGACCCTTTAACATCATTATCAGGTCGTTTTCCGTATCCTTGCCCTTATCTTTATTATACCAGTTTTGAAGCTCTTGTTTGAATGCCGGTGCCAGCTCCCCTTTTGCAGCTTTTTCAGCAGCTACAAGCGCAGTTGCTGTGGTAGGCCGCGGACCCCAGGTTGCAAGTGGCAAACCTGTGTTTATATCTATTAATATAAGTTTTGCAACAGCCCGAGCGCCGTTTGTTAAAAACTGATCCATAATTTCCAGGTTGTCGTCGCGCAGCACCACCTTAAAATCTATACCGGCAGCTTGCGCCATTTTGTACATCATGGGCATGGTTTGCGCTGCGTCGCCACACCATGTTTCTGTAATGATGAGAAAGTAAACCGGTTTGTTATATGTGGCTAGAAATGCCGCGGTTTCTGGCCGCAATCTCATGGTCTTATCCAGCCGTTTCATGCGCTGGTTGTTGAGCATGGTGTACGCCACAAGGTCAGCAGTAACCTCAGCACCTGAATTTGTGCTATTTGCAACGTGTAACGCTACTAAGTCTCTATAGGCTTCATAAGAAATAGACCTGTCCGCGGCATTTTGTATAATTTGTTTTAATTCCATAGTGCAAAAATAAGGGGTATCATCGGTCTAAAAAGATGACAATAAGCACTACTTGTGATACATTTTACCCAAACAGGTAATACGACCCTGAGACTGTCCACATCTTACAGACTCGCTGAAAACTGCGCATGAACCCGTGCAGCTATACTGCTCATTTCTTCATTACTCAGCGACACTTTATGTGTAAATCGCATATCGTCCATGTCGCTTAACGGTATTAAGTGCACATGTACATGCGGTACTTCTAAACCTATTACGGCCATACCTACGCGCTTGCAGGCGACTTCCTTTTCTAATGCTATCGCTACCCTACGGGAAAACTCCATAAGCCTGCCGTAAGTGCCAGCTTCTAGATCAAAAATTTTATTTTTCTCGACCTTAGGAACACATAATGTGTGTCCGGGTACGTTTGGGTTTATGTCTAAAAAGGCAAAGAACTCCTCATTCTCAGCAATTTTGTAGCACGGGATTTCTCCTGCAATTATTTTAGTAAAAACACTCATCTCTTAGTTTCTTGAAATTTCTAGAATCTCCAGTTTAATGGTTCCTACTGGCACGACCACATCTGCCGTGTCGCCTACTTCTTTACCTAGTAAGGCTTTACCTATGGGCGAGTCTACACTTATGAAGCCCTTACTAAGGTCAGACTCGCTTTGTGCAACCAGTTTATAATTTACGACCATATTGTTGTTGTGGTTTTTTATGGTAACCGTGCTGTGTATTAATGCTTTCGACAAATCTAGTGAGCTCTCGTCTATAATACGTGCGTTAGAAAGTACGTTCTCTAATTTTGCGATATGCATTTCGAGCATGCCTTGTGCCTCTTTTGCAGCGTCATACTCTGCATTTTCACTCAGGTCACCTTTATCTCTAGCGTCTGCAATAGCTTGTGATGCTGCAGGACGCTCTACGTTTTTAAGTTGCGACAACTCGTCCCTTAATTTTTTCAGACCTTCTTCGGTATAATAGGATACGTTACTCATATTTCTTTTAATTAAAATATCCCGACTTTTTTAAACCTAGGTGATTATCGGGATTATGGATTCTACAACATCTTCTTTTAAACAAACAAAATCCCATCATTGCTGCGGGATTGTCTCACAAATATACTAAATATCGATTAGTTCGTTATACTTTTAACCCTTTAAGATAAAATCATGCGTAAGACAGTCCTTTTAAGTACCCTTTGTATTTTACTTTCCTGTTCTAATAATGACGAGGTGCGCCGCAATCCCTTTTTAATAGACGTAGGATTTCAAACCACGATAAACACAAATTTGCCCCAATTTTCAAACCTGAACTTTCCAGGAAACTTTGTGGTCGTTCCTAACATAGGGATCCGTGGTGTGGTGATTTACAACTTGGGCAATTCGCAGCTCTTTGCTTATGAAATGAGTGACCCTAACCATGCGCCTAGTAGTTGTTCTACCCTAGCGATACAAGGTATTACTGCTGTTTGCCCCTGTACAGACGACACAAACGAGTACAACATTATCACCGGGCAACCTACTGCGGGTGGCGGCATTTATGGCATGAGAGCGTACCGTGTCATTCGCAACAACAATATTATAACGGTTTCTAATTAGCCCTTTGTCCACACAACTTGTAGCTTGTTCTAAGAGGTTTTAATGCCTGCGATTAGAGCACAATGTGTTGGTGAGTTCGCTTTCGCGAAAGCGTGTGCTCTCAAAATCAAATCCATAGCTCAAGAACGTTCATTTTCTTAATAACTCGTGCTGTTAGATGCATTATCGTTAAACAAAAATTTCTAAGTTTGCAGTTATGCAAGTTGCTACCTATATATCTGATTTACTATACCGCCATGATTGCGTGGTGATACCTGAATTTGGCGCGTTATTGTCGCGCCGTGTACCTGCCCAACATTTTGCGAGTAGTCACACCATGTATCCACCTAAAAAGGGTCTTAGTTTTAATGCACAAATCACGCAAAACGATGGGCTTCTAGTTAATTACGTGGCTAGTGTAGAGCAAATTCCTTACGAAGCCGCATTACAAGAAGTGCGCAATTACGTACGCTTTTTAGACCACGAGATAGATGAAAAAGAAGCTGTTACTATACATAAAGTAGGGCGTTTCGCTCGTAATAGTGAGCAGTCTATACAGTTTACACCCATGTATCTGGTTAATTACCTGCCAGAGGCCTTCGGTCTTGCATCTCATGAAACCTATGCTGTAGATCGTTCTTTTGTTGCAGCGCAAGAACCTGTTGAAGAACCGGCTGCAACTAGGTTTATAGAAGATCAGACACCCGTCATACAGCTAGAAACTCCTGCTACAAAAAGTGCGTCGTGGGTGCGCTATGCCGCAGCAGCGGTAATTTTAATAGGCGGTAGTTATGCTGGTTTCGCAGGTTATAAAAGCCACCTGAACCAGAGTACTTTACTGGTAGAGCAAATGGCAAACCAGCAGGTGAAAGCACAGGTGCAACAGGCAAGTTTTATGATCAGCAACCCGCTGCCCAGTTTAAACCTGCAAGTTGCTGCCGTAGATGCTGCAATAGATGGGGTTGTAAAACCGGTGTATGTAAATACGCAAAACTTTCATGTGATCGCGGGTGCTTTCCGCAGCCCGGTAAATGCTAACAAGAAAGTACGTGAACTACGAAAACTAGGTTACGATGCGCAGCGCATAGGTGTTAACAAATACGGCTTGCACAATGTAGCCTTTTCTAGCTACGACTCTCGTAACGAGGCTACAAATGAGCTTATAAAGCTTAAAGCAATTGGGTTCACAAATGCATGGTTGCTGGTAGGTAGGTTACAATAGCAGCCTTCATCTTTAATTCTGTTTACAAGCAATACCACCTAAGCGTGTATAAATCTGGCATGCATTGTTTAGAAAATAATTTCTGAAAACGAGCTTATAAAGCAATTAATAATAGAACCTTTGCCGGAAATTTATCACTATCATTAATGTGAACCCCATCTAAACGAAAGCGTCATAATAAATAGCGCAAACTTATGCAACTATTTTCGAGTCGCTATTAGCAGCGTTTTTGGATGTATTAGAAATTACTAGCCTGCGAGAACAAAAGAGTCAGTGCCATACTTAATCCCTTTACCATTTTATTTAGAAAATAACCGCAGATTAGATAATACCTTTGCAAAAAAAATACCCATGGAGCCTAAAACGCCATCACAATCTTTTACTACTGTTACAGACATGGTCTTGCCTAGCGAGACAAACCCGTTAAACAATCTTTTTGGAGGCGAGTTGCTGGCACGTATGGATAGAGCGGCTAGTATCGCGGCACGCAGGCACTCTAGACGCATCGTGGTAACAGCGTCGGTAAATCACGTGGCGTTTAACCGCATGGTTCCGCTAGGTAGTGTGGTAACTATAGAGGCTAAGGTTACAAGATCTTTTAAAACCTCTATGGAGGTATTTATGGACGTGTGGATAGAAGACCGTGAAAGTGGCGAAAAAACAAAAGCAAACGAGGCTATTTATAGTTTTGTTGCTGTAGATGAAACAGGTCGCCCGGTACCAGTGCCAGCTATACAACCCGAAACCGAAGACGAAAAAATAAAATACGATGCGGCTTTGCGCCGCAAACAGTTGAGCCTGGTTCTCGCTGGAAAAATGAAAGCCAGTGAAGCGACAGAGTTGCGTGCGCTGTTTTTTGAGGATTAAAGCTGTTTTGTAAGGGATTTGAAAGGGATTTAAAAAGGAGTTGAAACCTTTTTAATTCCTCAAAATCCACGATGCCGGGTTCATAGTATGGGTGTCTTCCATAAGTACAAACCGAAGTTCAGAAATACCATCACGGTCTGTAAAAACGCTGCCCAAGCTTTGTTTTGTAGAAACCTTATCTCCTGTACTCACGCTCACACTACGCAAGTTGCCGTACACGCTGGTGTAGTTACCGTGGCGCACATATACTGTTAGAACACCGTTTGTGGCTTTTGCCACACGAGCGACCTCACCTTCGAACACTGCTCGTACAACGGTTCCTTCGGGTGTTTGTATGCGCAACCCGTTAGATTGTATTTGAACACTAGGTAATATAGGGCTGGGCTGACTGCCGTAGCCTAGAGCTATAAAGCCTTTATCTACCGGCCATGGCAGTTTACCTCGGTTTGCCTTAAAGTTGTTTGCAAGGGTTTTTGCCTCGGGCGTTAAGAAAAACTTGCCTGCGACTGCACCTGTTTTACCTTTGTTAGAAGCCGCAATGTCCGCATCTATAAGTCGCTTGATCTCGCGGTCTATAGATGCGCGTTCCTTGTTTTTTGATTTTATTTCGGCAGCGTACTTGCTTTCATCTTTTCTAACGATGGCAAGTAGTGAGTTTTGTTGCACTTTATCTTTGTCGAGCTCCGAGCGCTGTTTTTTATTCTCCTCTAATATGAATGCTTTACGCTCACGCTCGGTTTCTAGTCCTTTAGTTTTAGAGGCTAGTTGTTGCGACTTGAGCGTGATCTCGTCTGCTTGTTTCTTGCGATAGTTTGCATATGATTTAAGATATTGCACCCGTTTGTATGCCTGTAAGAAATTTTCTGAAGACAGTAAAAACATGAGTCTGCTTTGGTCATTATTTGCCTTGTATGCTTTCACGATCATCTCTGCATAAACGGCTTTAAGTTCCTTAATCTCGGCTTCTAGTTTTGTTATTTCTCGTTTGTTTGTAACTATGTTGCGGGTAATGTTGTTTGCCTGCTTGTTTGTAATGGTTATGATTTCTTGTGTGTTAGAAATCTTTTTGTTAATGGTATTTACGACGTTGAGCACGTTTGACTTGTCTTTTTTGGCTTTTTTGAGTAAATTATTTGCGGCATCGATCTCGCGCTGTATAGCAGCTTTGCGCTGTTCAAGCTTTTGTTGTTCTGACTGTGCCTGCATTCCTACAAAACATAGTAAAAAAAGTGCTATTAAAAACGGACGTAATTTCATTAAAATTCTATGGGTTTAGTATTGGCTGGCATTTCAAAAGGGAAACTCAACTCTTGATCAAAGTCTATATCTCTATATTCTAAAGACACCATGGTGGTTTCCTTTTTTCTGAACGCTTCTATGCGCACAGCAAGCGGCATTATTCTACCAGAAACGACCTGATAATCTGGATATTGCACTTGTAAGTAACTGTTTTCAGATGCTTTTCTTATAGATTGCTCGCTTACTTTAAAATCTGCAGCGCGCAGTTTAAACAGTTTTTCTATAAGCGTACCTTCTTTAAAAACGTATTCATTATTTTCTATAGAGAATGTCTTTTTGTCCAGCGATTCTACTGCTTGTCCCAGCATAATGGCCTCTACTTGTTCAAAGGTCACCTCTTCGCCTAAAAAATTACTGATAAGTGAAAAATCACCGTCAAAAGACTGCCTGTTTAGTTTTTCATAAAACTGCACACGGTCCCGAGTGATGTAAACCTTTGCAACGGTAAGGCCTAGAACGCGTGCGCTCATCCATATTTTCTCACCTTTTTGCATGCGCAAGTCTACGGTTACCGACTGGCTGCGTTTATCGTCTCTAAAATCTACATTTACCCGTGATGATAGGGTTTTAAAATCGAGCGTGGATTCTTTATGCGATTTTATGACCTTGTTTTTTTGACCGCTTGCCTCGCCGCTGTCTGTAGCACGTTTAATAGCGCCACAACTGGTTAAAAACACTGCAAGCAGTAAAAAGCTTAATTTATAGATTCTCATAATTTATTTAGATCGTTTTTGTGCTTCGGCGCGCATTTTTGCGGCTTTGGTTTTGTCACCTTTTGTCGTGTACGCTAGCGCCAGTTGCTCGTACATATCTTGCTCTATTTTTGCCTCGTCCAGTATAAAGGACAAGCCTGTTTCTAGCGTTAAAATTGCCTTGTCTGCCTGATTCAGGTTATTAAGTGCCACACCGTTCATAAGATACAGCAAAGCTTGTGCTGGGAACAGCTCAATAGCGTCGTTTGTAATTTTAAGCGTGCGCACATAATCTTTATTATCCAGGCTCATTAACGCTACTTTTTTTACCAGCTCAAAATCTTGTCCGTTTGTTTCTAGCCCTTTTTCAAAAAACACGAGTGCTTGTACATTATCGCCACTTTTCAGGTAATAGTCACCCAGTGCGTTGTAGGCTCTAGGGTCGTCTACCTGCTTTGAAAATAAGCTTATGGCATCTGTAGCTTCTTGAGCAATTGCTGGGTCTGTGCTCCCTAGACCTATAAAATCCCGCAGCACGTTTACCTTTGTAGCATCGTCAAACTGGTTGGAGCTAAACACCGTTTTCATACTTTTTATACCCTTGCTCAACTCGCCATTATCTAAATAAATTTTATAAAGTGCCAAGTGCGCTTTATCACTACCTTTTACGTTTTTTTCTAGCGCAATGGCCGTTTTGAGCATCCCTGCTTTGTCATCCTGCTGGCTGTATAGATAGATAAGCGCGAGGTAGGTTTGTTCTTTTTTAGAGTCTTGTCGAAGCTGTTGCTCGAGACCTTCTATGGTGTCTGCAGCTGCATTCTCACGTTGCATTTTTTCCTGTAATATCATTTTAATGCGGTCACGCTGCTCGTCGGGACCCAGGCGTTTGTCTAGTGCTTCTAAAGCCTCGAGTGCGTTCTTATCTAGATTATTACGCATGTATAATGACGGTAACAACTCCTGATAGGATTTGTTTATTTTTGCCAGCTTTTCTAAAACCGGTAAGGCCTTGTCATAGAATTTTTGTTGGTCATAAATTTCAAACAGGGTGTCGAGCAGCCACTCGCGTTCCCCAGAAAATTTAAGTGCTGTTTGTAGGTGTGATTCTGCTTTCGCGAAAGCTTTATTGCCCAAATGATTCTTTGCCATTTCAAACTGCACTGCACCCGACTCAGGTTCTAGTTTTGCACATGCGTCTAAAAAGTCAAGCGCACGGTCATAATTACCTATCGCTTTTTCTCGCAAGGCGTTAAAAAAATTATCCTTAAAGCTGCTAGAAACGTCGCCTAAATCGTCTACGTTTACATCTACAGCTTCTACTTGCTCTTGCGCATGCATGGTCAGGCTTAATGTAAGCGCAAAAAATAAAAAGAAGAGCTGTCGTTTTTTCATAGCCGTAAAGGTTCAATAATTATTCCAATACCGAATAATCACCGATACTTATTTTAGTAAAAGCACCGTTAAAGTGCACGTTGTTACCTATCATGGCCTCGTTAAGCGTCGCATTTTTAATGGTGGTTTGTGTCTGGATTAACGAGTTTGTAATGGTCGAGTTCTCAATCACGCAGCCTGCGCCTATAGAAACATAAGGACCTACCGTGCTGTTTTTAATAATTACATCGCTCGCAATAACGCATGGTTGAACGATTGTTGCGTTATCTAGTTGTGGGTTTGTGTTTAACTCTGGGCTTCCGTCTTGCTGCATAAAACCTAGCAGGCGCGTGTTTGTCTCTACGGTAATGGCTTTATTACCGCAATCCATCCACTCGTTTACCGCACCTGTTTTAAAAATGTTGCCCTTTGCCATCATGCGTTTAATACCGTCGTTTATTTGATACTCACCACCATTAATAACATTATTATCGAGCACATATTGCAGCTCTGTCTTTAAGTCAGCAACGTTTTTAAAATAGTAGATACCTATTACCGCCTGGTCAGACACAAAATGGTCGGGTTTTTCAACCAGTTCTACAATCTCTTGCTTGTCGTTAAGTTTTACAACGCCATAAGCCTCTGGTCGGTCTACTTGCTTGGTCCATATAACCGCGTCGGCAGTTGGGTCTAGCTTAAAATCGGCTCTTATGAGTGTATCAGCATAAGCTATAACTGCTGGTCCTGATAGTGATGCAGCTGCGCTCATAATAGCGTGGCCGGTTCCTAGCGGTGCGCCTTGTCTATAAATACTGGCCTTTGCGCCCAGGCTTGTTGCTAGTTCCTCAAGGCTTTTTACCACATCATCGCCAAAAAACACAGGGTCACCCAGAATAAAAGCAATCTCGTCAACAGGCTCGTCTAGTATGTTTGCAATTTCTGTAACCAGTCTGTGCACAATAGGCTTGTTTGCTACGGGTATCAATGGTTTAGGAACGTTTAATGTGTGCGGTCTAAGGCGAGAACCTAGTCCGGCCATGGGTACGATTATTTTCATAAGCTTTTTCCTGTATTTACAAGAATTTGTTTTCTACTTAAATAATGGATTTTATATCTGTTTTGTATTTGTGTTTCTTTGGTAATTACTTCACCCCAGTACTCCCAAAACCACCTACACCACGCGCGGTTTCACTCAGCTCTTCAACAGCTTTCCAGGTAGCGCGTTCATGTTTTGCGATGACTAGTTGTGCAATACGCTCCCCATTTTCTATGGTAAACTGTTCACTCGATAAATTTACGAGAATTACCCCTATTTCCCCACGATAATCTGCATCTATAGTTCCTGGTGCGTTCAGAACGGTAATACCGTGTTTTGCTGCCAGACCGCTGCGTGGTCGCACTTGCGCCTCTATGCCTACGGGCAATTCTATAAAAAGGCCTGTTTTTATAATGGCTCTTTCCAGTGGTTTAAGCGTTACTGCTTGCTGCAAATTTGCACGCAGGTCCATACCGGCACTAGCTTCAGTCTCGTAGTGTGGTAGTGCGTGGGCGCTTTTGTTGATGATGTTTATTTCCATTTTTGTGCGATAAGTGTTTTAAAAAATGAGCTGTTTCCTTTCCATAGAATACCCAGCAACAGTAAAGTCATAGCCAGCCCCGTGCTGTAGAGCACAAGGCTATTAACGCCCAGCACGGCTCTAAGATAATAAAAGTAAAACAGTGAAAAACTTATAGACGTACCCAGGCCGGTCCCGATACTTTTCATGTCATAAGGAATCTTATAATATTTTCTACCCAGTAGGTAGGATAAAACCATCATCAAACCATAGGCCACACAGGTCGTTATGGCACTCGCCATAAAGCCCATTACGGGTATAAAAATAACATTAAGGACAATGGTTAGCACCGCTCCTATGACCGATATGATTGCGCCATATCGTGTCCTGTCAGTAACCTTATACCAAACCGATAGGGACTGGTAAATACCAAAAAACAAAAAGGCGATAAGTACCGGTGGCACGACATTCATCGCTTCCCAATACTGCTCGTTTGGAACGAGAATGGGTTTAATAAGATCCACCAAAACCACATAAATAAACAAGGCAACCGAACCCAGTAACACGAAAACTTTAGTGATTTGTGCATACATGTATTTTGCATTTTCACTGCGTGATTCACTAAAGAAAAAAGGTTCTACACCCAGCTTAAAAGCAGTTGCATATAAAGTCATGCCTATGGCTAGACGGTAACATGCTGTGTAGATTCCTACTTGCTCTTTGGCAATGTCCTGAGGCGATAGCCATTGCAGCAGAATCTTGTCAAAAGTTTCATTTACCGCAAAGGCGAGCCCAGCGATAAGAATAGGAAAACCATAAGCAAGCATTTTTTTAAACAGTTCCCAATCTAGTTCCCATGTTTTAAAATACGGTTCAGAAACGAGTATACATGTGAAAAAACTGGCAGTAAAAAAGGCTATGAAAAATAGCTCGATTCTATCTTCTGGGAGATGGCTATTTACAATATCTAACTGTGGTAACAAAATAAAGAACAATGCTGTAAGCCCCACGGAAACTGCAACGTTAGCTAGTTTTACAAATGCAAATCGGGTTGTTTCTCCTCGTGCCCGCATCATCGCAAAAGGTATGACCGTAAAGGTATCAAATGCGATAACACCTATAACCCATTTCCAGTAAATCGCAGCTATTTCGGTTGCCTGTGCGATCCATTCTACACTTATAAAGGCGATAATCGCAGCGAGTAAGGCGGTAGAAAAAACGGCCGTGAGTGCTGTTTTTGCAGCTTTGTCACCCGTTTTAGCATCGTTGAAAAACCTAAAAAAAGCCGTTTCCATACCGTATGTAAGAATCACGTTTGCAATAAGTATCCACGAAAAAACGATTGACACTTCTCCGAAGGCCTCTTTACTAGGTAAGTAACCCACCAGTAACGGTGTGAGCAATACCGTAAGTAATCGCGGTACCACGGTTGCTATGCCATAAACAATGGTATGCTTAAAAAGTTTTTTGAGTGCGTCCAAAAATGGCTGTTATTAAGGTCCCAAAGGTACAATTTAGTAATGAGTTTGTTGCGGTTGGGCTTTTGTGCCGTAATTCATAAATAACCTAGCAATTTCAATAAGACTCTATACGTTAACCCATGCGGCATGAACTTCTATGCAGTACGCTTTCTTGCTGCAATCCATAAATTACATAGCCATTTTAATGAGATTTTGTACGTAAACTCATGCGGCATAAACTTCTTTACATTACGCTTTCGCGAAAGCGTAACACACAGAAATGAAACAACTTAAAAGCCTAGTGATGGTAGCAAACCACCTCGTGCACGTGACGTTTGCCGCATTGCTGGTTGCTGTAATCTATATAACCACCTGGCCAAGTAATGCTGCCGCCAGTGCTTTGTGCGAGCGTGTAGTAATCTTGTGCTGGGCTGTCGCACATAATCACGTGTACCGGACGCTTAATTTTGTGAACCAGCGAGATATCTCTAATGCCGCTGGAGTCTGCAATGAGGACAAAGTCTTTCTTACCTTTATTCTTTTCTTGCGCTGCTAGAATGGCTTCAATGTCATTTTCAGGACCATCGCCGCCGCCGCCATTGTCAACTGCCTGTGCCACGGTCTTTAAAAAGTCGTCTATGTCTAAGTGGTTTGGGAAATAAATACCGCCCGTACTTCCTACAACTTTAGAACCGCCTTGTCTAAGACGATCATCGCCATCGTTAAAAAGCACCATGTTATGTATGAGCTGGCGGTCTTTATTTACGTGGTGCCAGCGCACTACTTGCCCTACATAGCTGTACATGCTGCCTGTCCAGTCTACCACAACACTCATGTCTTGCCACTCTGGATGCGCATTAAATGCGTCAAAAACAACCGTGTTATTAGACATGTTTTTGCCACCTATATGATGTGTTGCGGTTGTGCTGGCATCGCGCACATAATAGGTCTCACCAGCGGCACTTTTTTTCTCTATCATCAAGCCACTGACCTCGCCATCGAGATAGCTTCTTATTTCTCTAGCAATTTCTGCACCTTGTGCAAAGCTGGTATTTGTACCTAATAGAACAATGGCTATACTTGCTAATTTCATTACATTTTTCATGTGTTTTGTTTTAAAAGTTAGGTCAAACTTAGTGCATGAAAAAAGGCACTCATAAGTAAAATGAGTGCCTGCGCCTTTTGAATGAGTGAAGTTGCTTATTGCGGCATGCCGGGCATAGCTTGCATAGCTTTTTCTGTTATATTATCTATTAGCATGTAGTTGATTTCATCTTTTTTAGTTCCCTTTACAGCTATAAGCGCTTGATTTGCCCGAAGCTCTATGGGCAATTTTGTGATTTCTGAGACTTGATTTGCATATTCGTTTTTTGAATCTATGTCCATGTTTATATCGCGATGCTGGTTCGAGCCGTTTGTAAATCGCACTACTGCCTGACGGCGGTCGTCTGCCGTGTAATTATATGTTTTGCTCATACTTCCTGCAAAATAAATAGCAACAAACTGCTTGCCGTCGAGCATAGAAGCCGGAAAATATAAGGTTGAACCGCTGCCCGAACCTGGCGCGCCACCTACCCAGTTTTGGAAATATAAGTCGTCATTAGAAGCATAGCTTGCTGCGTCTATGGTATTGACTTTTTGGGCGGTGCATGACGCTATGGTCAGTACAAGTGCAAGTGCAAGTTTTTTCATGTTGTGAATTTAATACCTATTTTTCAAAAGTTGTGCCCTGATTCGCGATAACTGTAAGGTATCTTCCCAATTATGGATAAGAACCAAATGGCTTGTAGTAGCGCGTAGGGGAATTTTCAGGCAAGTAGTTTTTTGAGGTTTTTGACAGCATATAAAAATATCAAAGACACGTGTTTAAAATAATATAACGACGGTTTACGATTCATAGGCGCGGACTTAAGTCCGCACCTATGAATGTGTTGTAGGTGGATTTGTTGCACATGCGCTGTGGCGGAGATATACCATTATTATAAATAAAAGCAACTAGGTCCTCGTTGTTTTGAAAAGTTAGTCCTTTATTGAGCCTCATAGATGACATATACGTCCAAAAGTAAGAAAACCAATGATCCCGTAATCCTTAGGAACTTTGAGGTCTTTATAAATGGTGCAGGACTCGTAATATTTTCATCTTTCT
>Ga0136559_1000503_pt1 | contig 13280 bp, 13 predicted proteins | sample AntRauMeHopE1496_FD_104633 | JGI IMG/M metagenome (GOLD analysis project Ga0136559, IMG submission 104633) | Saline lake microbial communities from Rauer Islands, Antarctica - Metagenome Hop E1 #496 | ecosystem: Environmental > Aquatic > Non-marine Saline and Alkaline > Saline | place... | reverse complement strand
CTAAGAACTTAGTCAGCCCATTTTTTTGTGCCTATAAAATTTACTAAAACACCTATTTTAGGTTAGTTGCGTTTACCGAGAACCTAAATAAAACTTAAAGTCGTTAAAAAGTTTGTGGCGATGCCGCTTTCGCGAAAGCGAGATGAATAACCACCGTAAACACCCGTGATTTTAGCAAAGCTATCGTAATTTTGCGGCATGGAAAATACCTTTATCTATTTAGAAAGTTGCGATACCTGCCAGCGTATTATGAAAGAACTGCAGCTACCTGCAAACGTAAGCTTACAAAACAGTAAATTGCAGCCTGTTACACCAGAACAACTAGACTTTCTTTTTATAAAAGCAGGTAGTTACGAAGCCTTATTTAACAGGCGTGCGCAATTGTATAGAGCACGCGGTCTTCACGAGAAACAACTTGCCGAGGTCCATTATAGAGAGCTACTTTTAGACCATTACACCTTTATTAAAAGACCCGTACTGGTATATAATAACATTGCTTACATAGGCAATAGCAAGAAAACGGTAGCGCAGGCTGCAGAAGCAGTGGCGTCGTGACAAAACGTTCTGTAGCCATTATGTGTGGGCTTTTTGCGGCTCTTTTTTATGCGCTCAATTTTACTATTGCCAAGGAGGCTACGCCAGCCCATATAGGTCCTTTTGGTCTGTCATGGTACAGGGTACTGGGCACAGGAATTATATTCTGGATTATTGCCACACTTGCCGGGCCTAAAGAAAAAATTCCTTTAAAAGAGTTTCCACTTATTGCGCTTGCTGCTTTTTGTGGTGTAGGGTTTAATATGGTGACCTTTATGGTGGGGTTATCGCTTACTGCGCCCATAAGCGCATCTGTACTTATGGTGACTACGCCCATAATAGTATTACTATTAAGTTTTTTGTTTTTAAATGAACATCTTAAACTGGTGCGCATTTTAGGCATACTCATAGGTTTTGCCGGTGCAGCACTGCTTATTTTAAGCGATAATAACGACGCCACGGCAACTGCAAAGAATCCGTTTTTGGGGAATATCCTTATTTTTGTAAACGCATTAAGTTATTCCTTTTACATTATTCTTGCAAAAAAGCTGACTAAAAAATACCATGTACTCACGCTCATGAAGTGGTTGTACTTTTTTGGAATACTCTTTATTACCCCTTTTGGAATTCAAGAAGGTCTTGCGTTTTCATGGGTTAACACAAGCACTTACGTACTTTTATGTATAGGCTATGTGGTTATTTTCTCTACTTTTGGAACGTACATGCTTAACATTTATGCTATAAAAAACCTGCGACCCAGCACGGTTGCAGTATTTATTTACCTACAACCACTCTTAGCCACGCTGGTAGCGGTAGGTTTAGAGAAAGACGAGCTTACGTTAACAAAAGTATTTGCAGGCTTGCTTATTTTTTCTGGGGTGTATTTAACCTCTAGAAAATCAAAATGATGCTAGCTTAAATCACCTCACGGCTTGCAGGAAACTGCCCATGCCCGCGCATGTCTTCTCGAGTTAGTGTTTTAAAATCGGCTGCTTTAGTAATGTTACCTATCAACTCGTAAAGTGCGGTAGGTAGCGCTTCTATTTTACGAGAACCTAAATGCATCCAAGCGCCGGTCATGATGCCACGTGCCAGATTATTGCCTTTATGGTCATAAAAATCGTGTCTGAAACTAAAAAATGCACCGTCTTCACTCATACCCGTAATTTCACACGTCACCGTTACCGGATAACCCTGTTGAATCTCTTTAAAATAAAATATTTGCTCGCTAAATATGACTGGTCCCGTGTTGTACGTCTTCATCTCGCGCTGTCCAAAACCGTTTTCCATTAAAAACCCCATGCGGGCATGACTCATAAAGTTTTGATAAGCGCTGTTTGCCATGTGCCTGTTTGCGTCTAAATCACTCCACCTTACGTCAAATTCTTTTGTGTACATATACGTTATAATTATTTAAATTGTTCATTGTGCGGTTGGATTGTGGTCTGTTTGCTTTCGCGAAAGCGTAATTTACAGAAGTTTATACCGCATGAGTACAAAAACGCCCCTACTAAAACCTCAATGTTGTAAACGCATTGCGGCACGGTAACAAAAATCACGACGTGCCAACCGTTTCTTTGTCTTTTAATCGTTTCATAGCCTGCCACAGGTAATATGCGGTGATGACCGTAGCGATAAAATCGGCAATGGGGAAACTAATCCACACGCCTAGCTCGCCGTAAAATTGGGGTAATATAAAAAGCAGCGGTATAAGGACAATCGCCATGCGTAACAAGGTGAGCAGCAAAGCTGGCATGGCTTTTCCTATCGCCTGGTAATATGCCGCACCTATGAGTTGTATGGCTATAAAGGGTACACTTAAAAACACCATGCGCATGGCAAATGCTGCTTGTTTAATGATGCTCTGGTCTTTAGTAAACAGCCCAGCGATTTGCTCTGTAAATATAAACAGGCCTATAAATATGATGGTTCCCAGCACGCAAGACACTTTAATGGACAGGTTAATAACCTCGCTCACCCGTGGCCATTTACACGCACCATAATTATAACCTGCTATAGGCAAAAAGCCTTGGGTAACTCCTAAAACCGGGAAAATAGCAAACATCATTAAACTACCTACGATTCTATAAACAGTGACACCTTGCTCACCACTCAGATCAAAGAGTATGTTGTTCATAAGCAAGAAGATAAAACTGGAAGTCCCTTGCCGGGCAAGGGTTACAAAACCCAAGCTGCCTATCTCTTGTAAAATATCCCATGCAGGTACAAGATGTTTGAGACTCGGAAATAACTCGCTTTTACCCGACAGAAAATACCACAGTATGTAAAAGAAACACAAGAAATAACTAACGGTGGTCGCCCATGCAGCACCAGCCATACCCCAACCCATGACATTTATAAAAATAAAATCTAGGAACAGGTTCCCTACAGACGGTATAAGCAAGGCGACCATGGCAAACTTAGGTGCGCCTTCGGCACGTATGACGTTATTACCCATCATGCACAGGCCTAGTATGGGAATACCGTAAAAAACGATTTCATAATAAACGCGTGCTGGCTCAAAGAGATTGCCTTTACCGCCAAAAGCTGGAACTAACGTATCTATAAACAGCAGCCCAAAAACCGCCATAACACTCGTAATAACCACCGTTAACGCGAGCATGTTTCCAAAGGTATGTTTGGCTCTATCGTCTTGATTAGAACCCAGCGCTCGTGAGATAATACTAGAACCACCGATACCTATAGCCATACCCAGTGCGGCAACAAAAAACGAAATAGGCAGCACAACACCTACAGCACCCAGCGCGTCTGGACCTATCCAGTTACCCACAAAAATGCTGTCCACCAGCATGTTTAACGACATCACTAAAATACCTATAGATGCAGGAATTGCTTGTTTTACGAGTAAACTTGAGATCGACTCTATACCTAGTGCGGTAGATTTGTTAGGTGATGCTGGATTCAATGAGATTTTTTAATGTTAATTCCCTGTTACTAATTGCTTAATGTCAATTGTCCTGAAAAGGTTAAGACTTAACATTGCCGATTGTGATTATTTAAATGCAAATTAATTTGCTGAACATTTCTTACTGATTTGAACCTTGAACATGTAGCTTTTAACTGCAAAATAAGCTACAGGCAAACCAGCAGGGTTCCCAGCGCATTACCGTGCTCAAATCTAAAAACACGCGGGCTTATAATTCCAAAACATCGTGCTGGACAATACCTGTAGGGTAGACCCGCGCTGCTGACGTGATCAAATCTCGTAGAATACAAAACATGTAGGCTGAGGCACTCAAAGCCTTAAACCGCCACAGGCGCCATCGCCCATTCATCTATCCAGCGAGACATGACTTTTACCCAGGCATCATCGTCGTTTAGGCATGGTATCACGTGAAAATCTTTACCGCCTACTTCGTGAAAGATTTCCTCGCCTTCCATGGCTATTTCTTCTAGGGTTTCTAAACAGTCGCTCACAAAAGCTGGTGTGGCTACGGCCATTTTTTTAGTGCCGCCCAGACCCATTTTTTCAATAGTCCTATCGGTATATGGCGTTAACCATGGGTCAAATCCTAGTCGCGACTGGAAACTGGTAGAATAGGTTCCATCTTCCCAGTTAAGGTATTCTCCTACGAGCCTGGTCACTTCTTTACACTGGTGACTGTAGCAAAACTCATGCGCTGGCGAAGGGGTCGCACAACAACTACCGTCCATTTTGCAGTGTGATTTTGTAATATCGCTTTTGCGTATGTGCCGTTTAGGAACACCGTGGTATGAAAAGAGTACGTGCTCATAGTCTTTACCCTCTAGCGATCGTGCTATAGAGTCTGACAGCACACGTATATAATCTGGGTGATTGTAAAACGGTGGCATGACCGTAAAAGCCATATGTGGGTAATGTGCTTGACGTATTTCCTCAGCTTTTACAAGTATGGTCTCTGTGGTTGCCATCGCAAACTGCGGGTACAATGGAATAACCAGCACCTCATCTACTCCTTGATCATGCAATTCTTTAAGTCCGTTTTCCATAGTCATGGAACCATACCGCATGGCTAGTGCAATGGGCACGCTGGTAAACGCATCTATTTTTTCTTGCAAGCGTTCAGACAGCACAATTAATGGACTGCCTTCTTCCCACCATATTTTACCGTAAGCCTCGGCACTTTTTTTAGGTCTGGTATTTAACACAATTCCTTTAACAAGTATGGCTCTTAAAATATACGGTAAATCTATCACGCGCTCGTCCATGAGGAACTCGTCTAGATACTTTTTAACATCACTGGGTTTAGGGCTGTCTGGTGACCCAAGGTTCACCATAAGTACTCCTTTTTTCATAATACAACTTTGATACAAAAATAATGGTTTTATAGTCGGTACGGCGGTGGGTTCTTTACGTAAATTGTTATGCAATTATAAGCTAAAGCAATTTTGCGCAACGCGATACCCGTTTACAAACATGTAGTATGACAAAAGATTCTTAAAGTTTTGTAGTGCAGCGGTATACCGCGTAATTAATCCCGAATGTTATATTTAACCTTAGTATGTAAGGCAAAACACCTGCAAACAGTTAGTAAAACGGTTGATTTTGTGGTTTCTTTTGGTTGGGAATAGGTTTTTTAATACACTATAAGTTCAATGAGAAATTGGGATTATAATTTCTAAAATAATTTGTAGCATAGTACCATAATGAACATTCACGGTATACAAAGTATTTTTTTTAAACACTGTCAATTCCCATATTGCCAGATGATTGATACAAAATATCGAAAATTTATCGCCATAAATTTGTTACTTTACTTTACTTTACTTTACTTTACTTTACTTTACGCATAATTTTAAACAATTTTTATTATGAAAAATGTATTTTTATGTGCTGCTTTTTTAGCAGGAGGCATGTTTGCTTTTGCAAACAAAGTTGAACCAACTAAGGAAGTTGAGAATTTGAAGAAGGAATTAACTTTTCTTGAAGATGTTTACAATTGCAATGATTACGGTTATGATATGGCTCAAATTGAAGATACGCCAGATCAATCCAATGCAGAATTCATGGCTAATCAAGCATTTTGGATTGGTGCATGTAATGATGCAGGAGGCTGCCCTTGTGAGATGTTAGATCCAATCACTTTGAACTAATCCAATCATACAAGTGAAAAAATATTTGTTAATTTTAACATTATGTTTGAGCAATCAAGTGATTGCTCAAACATACTTATTAAAATATGAAGTGACCAAGAACATTAAAGGAAGACAAATAACAGTACCGTTTCCTTACATTTTAGAAACGGACGGAGAAAAATCAGTGTTTTACCCGAGTATTGAAGACAAAAAGGAATTTTTTAAGTACACCTTTGAAGAAAGTAAAGCCATTTATACAGGAGCAGGTGCGGTCCCTATCTACTACGACATTAAATCAAAAAAGCTTGACTTCTTGGTTCACAAAATAAAAGCTGATGGCTTAGTCTTGCTTACAAATCGGCCCATAATGAAATGGGAAATAACAAATGAAACAAAGCAAATAGGCACTTTTACATGTTACAAAGCCATAGGCACAGATAGTGAATTATGGGGAAACAGCAGAAAGTACATCGTTTGGTTTACGCCAACACCCAATTTGAACGTAGGCCCCAAACAGTTACAAGGGTTACCCGGAATGATCGTAACCGCTGAGGATGAAAACAAAAATCTAACATTCAAGCTAATTTCTGTCGAAGTAACCAACAAAATTACCCGTACTCTAGACCCAGATATTTCTATACCACAACAGGACGCAACAGAATTTGGTGAGATGGTAGCAAAGTTGAGAAGACAAAAATAAAATTGATGAGGTATCGTCTCTGATGAACATTCACGGCATAAAACGATTTTTAAAACAGTTCAAATACCCCTATTTTACTAAGGATTGATAAAAAATATCGAAAATTTATTGCCATAAATTTGTTACTTTACTTTACGCATAATTTTAAACAATTTTTATTATGAAAAATGTATTTTTATGTGCTGCTTTTTTAGCGGGAAGTGTGTTTGCTTTTGCAAATGATGCCAAATCAACTGAGAAGGTTTATGCATTGAAAAATGAGGCAAGCATTCAAGAGGACGATTTAGGAACATACAGTGATTGCACGAAATACGCGGCAGGAATGGTACGTGCAGGTTCAGGAGGTCAGCCTATGAGTGTAGCCACTTTAATGTATGACTTGGGGTTTTGGCATGGTGCCTGCGAGGCTGCTGGAGGTTGCCCATGTACTGTTTTAGACCCTGTGGAATTAGACCCACGTTAACTTTAAAACCGCTTAGATGAGATTACCGATATTCTATTTGATTTTAGCTTTGAGCTGGTTATCACCAGCTCAAAGTTTTAAACTTACCTATCAAAAAACAGCTAATATTAATGGTAAGGAAATTTCATTGCCTTTCAATTATATTTTAGAATCTAATGATGCTATAGCTGCCTTTTACCCAGAAAATGAGGACGAAAAGAGTTATTTTAAGCTTCCTCAAGAGCAAGGTCTCACAATATTTAAAGATTTTGGCGACAGCACAGTATTCTTTGACAAAGAAACTAATTTATACGTGGTTGAACAGATATTCAATCCCGCAGGTGGAGCGAAACTAACGCTAATAAATGTTCCTTTACCCAGTTGGGAAATTACCAACGTAACTAAACAAATAGGAGATTTTATGTGTTATAAAGCAATTGCAACTGGGGATGAATCGTTTACAAATAGTACGCAAACCATTGTATGGTTTACGCCTACCCCAAGCATAAAAGCTGGGCCCGCTCAATTTTGTAACTTACCTGGTATGGTTGTAGCCGTAGAAGAAAGCACAATAAACGCAGGCTATCAATTGTTAAAGGTTGAGTCCACAACAAAAATAAGTCATCGCACAAGTCCAAAAGAAGAATTAAAAAAAGTGAATAGTCAAGAACATTTTAAGGCAGTGGAAAGAATGTATAAGGAGTTTCAAAAGAACTAAACTTACTTCTCAAAAACCTCGAAGGTAAAGAAATTGCAAGCAATGAATAATGAAACATACAATTACAATTTCAAGTTTTTGTTGTTTACAATTGTATTTGGCCATTTTGTGGTTGCACAAGAACTAAAGGAACTACAAATCACTATTCAAGATTCGTTGCAACAGCCCGTACCTTTTACAACTGTTGTTTTAGAAAATGGCAGCGCTCCTCAATTTAAACAAACTGATGAACTAGGTAAAACCAGTTTTAAAGACATTAAACTTTCAAAGCCTGTTATTATAAAAGGCTATCAAATAGGCTATTATGACTACGCAAAAACCATAGATACGTGGCCCGAAAACAATAGTTTAGTCATTGTAATGAGGCAAAAGAAAGAACAGCTTGCTACTATTAATATTTTATATGACAGACCTGTTAAACAAAGCACAGATACGCTGGTATATAAACTGTCGCAATATACCAGCGGCGATGAAAATAAACTAAGAGAGGCACTTAAAAAGTTACCTGGTATAGAAGTAGATCGCGATGGTAATGTCACCTCAAATGGTCGCAATATAGAGCGCTTATTTATAGAAAACAGGCAGTTTTTTACAGGCGATGAAAAGATTGGTGTTAATAACATACCGGCACATGCAGTAGAAAAGGTTGAGATTCTAGACAATTATAGTGACGTAGGCTTTTTAAAAGACTTACAAAATAGTAACGAACTCATTATGAATCTTAAACTTAAAGAAGAATATAAGCAGTTGTTATTTGGTGACATAAAAGCTGGTGCTGGAATTAAAAATCGTTTTGCCATAAATCCATCAAACTTTTTAGTGAGTGAAAAAAAAGATATTAATCTTATTGGCGATTTTAACAATACAGGTGTACACTCTTTTTCACAACAAGATTATAACAAATTAAATAGCGGTGTCACTAATATGACCATAGGTGATTACACAGCATTAGGAGACGAGTTAAGTGAATTCTTGAATCGTAAAGATTTTAATAGTATAACAAATAGATTTGGCGCCGGCAATTTGCGTAAAAACTGGGAAAAGAACAGCCTGAATACCTTTGTGGTTATTAATAACTCTAATCTAGCAACTAGAAATGAACAAAATTTAAGATATAACTTAGCGGATGATTTCAATCAATTGAATCAAACAACTCAAAATCAAGATTTGATTAATCTGGTGTTAAAATCACAATGGGATTATAAACCAAACAATAAGACTGACTTTCGGATAGCAGTGAGCCTTCGTGGTGGTAAACAATCAAACAATAAAAGCATCCTAACAACCAGTCCGTTTCTCAACTCGCAAAGTACCATTTTTAGAGAATTAAATCAATCAAATTTTCATACAGAATCACAGCTTTCAAAAGAATGGAATTCCAAACTTACAACGGTTACTGTTGCAAGAATACTTTTTAATCAAGAAGAAATTGAACAACAATGGAATTTTGACAGGCCTGCAAATAATCAAAGCATACCGTTTATAACAGATGTAAATTATACGCTAGACACCGCTCACGATAATAACAACAAGTCTTTATATACCTTCACAAAATTCTATTATAAAATCAAGGAAGACTTTCAAATCAATCTCGTGGCGCTTATTAATCGCAGGTCGCAGTCGAGAAATCAGTTTGCTCAACAGTTAGTATCAGATGGAAGCAGGCAAGAATTTAACAATCCGTTGTCCTTTGAGGAAAATTACGACCTTACAAATACAAATATTTCACTTGAAACCAGGTTTAAAACAAATAATTGGACAATAGAACCCGTAGTAATATTAGAAAGTACCACTCAAGATTATCAAAACAAGATTCAGAGTGAAAAAAAACAATACTTAAACCTTTTTACAAGACTTACCACCAGATATGTGAGTAAAAAAGCTGGTGATTTTAATTTGAGTTTCCGCAACACATTGCAACCTCCATCATTACAGTTATTATCGCAAGGACTTACCGTAAATAATCAAAATAGCGTTTACACAGGCGACCCAACCTTACATGCGCGAAAGGCATATTTTACTGATTTAAGATACGAAAAAGCAAATTACTTTAAAGGAAATGTATTTACCGCAGGCGTTTCCTACAATAACTTTTCACATACATTTGCACAAGAACTTATTATTGAAGAAGACGATGTTCTAATAAGATTTGCTCAAATCAACAAACCTGAAACGAACCTTTCCTGGAACCTTAGACCAATGAAATACCTTGGTGATTTTAAAATAGCTGCAAACTATGATAATTCAAAAAACACCTCTTGGATAAACAACGAAGGAATAAATCTAGAAACCATCAATAAATCGAATACATGGAGCGCAATTACAGGTTTTTATCCTAAAAAAGGACCTCAAATTGATCTTTCGTACTCTTATACAGATCAGGACTTTATCTTGCCTTCTAATAAAACACAATTTTACACACATAGCGTAAATGCAGAAATAGTTTATGATTTTTTAAAACATTTTAGGCTTCAAGCAGATTACAGTTGGCGTAATACGCAAAGTCCACAAAACAACGAGAAAACTATCGTAAATCTAGGCAACCTCAAGATGCAATACCTTAATCGAGATAAAAAATGGAATTACAGCATACAACTTCAAAATGTCTTTAATCAAAAGTTTATACAAAGTATCTCCAATAACGATGTACGTACTATCGATAATCGTACGTTTATAATGCCCAGAATGCTCTTGTTCTATGTGACCTATACCTTGTGATTTTTGTCGTTAATTTGTATCACAATGCAAGATGCATGGTACACAAAAAGAGCCTAGGCTTAGTTATTATTACAGTGCGATAATTAGTATAATATCCATAATTTTTAAGATACGTAATTGATTTTACACCTGCCGCTGCCGCATTCTGAGTAAAATGATTCATCATGGCTTAACACCCGTTTACAAACATGTAGTATATTTAACAAACTTTAAATATATGGCAACAACCCGTACCTGTGTAGAATGCGATGAGCAGTTGCGCGGTAGGGCAGACAAGCGTTTTTGTAGCGATTACTGCCGCAACATTGCAAACAACAAACTTAACAAAGACAGCAGCGCGCTCATGCGCAACATAAATAACCGCTTGCGTAAAAACTGGCGCGTGTTGCATGAGTTGTGCCCGCAAGACAAAAACAAAACCACTCGCAACAAACTACTTGCAAACGGTTTTGACTTTACCTTATTCACCAGCATTTACACCACTAAAAAAGGTACAGTCTATTACTTTGTGTACGATATGGGCTACTTACCTATGGAAGACGACCTGTATTTACTTGTTAAACGCGAGACCTAGCAAGTATTAGTTTGCACAAAATTAATTCCAACCACCTTTTCAATACTTATTTCTTATGAGCTATAACACGTATACAAAACCAGTAAACACATGGAGTGCCGCCATAAGCTTTCTGGTAATCATGAGCCTTATATGGTACGCACTCGCTGGCGAGACGCCATCTAGCAACACACCTGACGATATACCGCTAAACGAGTGGTCTACTGCGCGCGCGCTAGAACATGTGAAAATGATTTCTATAGAGCCTCATTACACGGGTAGCGGGCAAGCGCACACACGCGTACGAAATTATATAGAAACCCAACTGCAAGAACTGGGGCTAGAAACCTCAAACCAAACAGGTTTTGCACTTTCACACAGCGGTGTTCTCGCAAAACCCACAAACATACTAGCACGTATTAAAGGAACCAATAATACCAAAGCCCTTTTACTCTTAACACATTACGACAGCGACCCACATGCTAGTAAAGGCGCAAGTGATGCCGCCAGTGGTGTCGCGACCATTATCGAGGGAATACGCGCCTTTAAAGCAAGCGGTAAAAAACCCAAGAACGACATTATAGTTCTCATTACCGATGCTGAGGAACTGGGACTGAGCGGTGCAGACATTTTTGTGAATCAGCACCCGTGGGCGAAAGATGTGGGCATGGTGCTCAATTTTGAAGCTCGTGGCAGCGGCGGCCCTAGCTATATGTTACTTGAGACAAATGGCGGTAACCGCAAGTTAATAGAAGCCTTTAAGGAGGCTGGCACAGCATATCCCGTGGCGCACTCGCTCGCATATAGCATTTACCAAATGATCCCCAACGACACAGACCTCACCATGTTTAGAGAAGACGGCGACATAAACGGGTTTAATTTTGCTTTTATAGACGACCACTATGACTACCACACGCAGCTCGATTCTTATGAGCGGCTGGACCGCAACACCCTAGCACATCAGGGAAGTTATTTAATGCCGCTACTCGCACATTTTTCTGAAATTAATTTAAGTAACGGTCTAAAAGCGGTTAAAGGCGATGACCTTATTTATTTTCCCATGCCGCTTGTAAAAATGTTAAGTTTTCCATTCAGTTGGCTGCCGTGGCTCATTATAGGTTCCGGGATTTTATTTATTCTGTTAATAATTTATGGAATTAAGAAAAAACAAATTAAAGCTGCGGCATTGTTTGGCGGTTTTGTTCCATTTTTAGGCTCGCTGGGAATCGGTTATTTTTTCTCGATTGCGCTGTGGAAAGGAATGAACGCCGTAAATAGCAGTTTTTACGTGAATCAGCTGCACGGTTTTCCTTATAACGGCTACTGGCTCATTGCTGCTGCGGCAATCGCAACCGTTGCGGTAAGTTTTTTCTTGTATCATAAATATTATAAATTAGGTAATGTCGCCAGTTTGAGTATCGCACCATTATTTTTGGTATGGCTTATATGCTTGCTAGTAGCCTTTCCCGTGGGCGATGGCGGCATACTGGGCGATATTTATTTACCGGGTGCAGGATATTTTATTATGCCGTTTTTATGTGGGCTTCTGGCATTATGGCTCAACATAACACAAACAAAACCCAGCCTCGCACTGCTTACCCTAGTATGTGTGCCGGCTATTTTTATTTTTACGCCATTTATAAAGGCATTTCCCGTTGCACTGGGTATGAAAATTTTGTTTGTTGCAGCAGTACTTGCTGCCTTACTTTTTGGTTTGTTACTGCCTGTTTTGGGACATTATCGCAAGAAACAGCTGCTTGCACTGGGTGCTTTAATTGCGGGCATTGTTTGTATTGGGTTCGCTTTCGCGAAAGCGAACTTCTCAACAACCCAACCAGAATCTACGAGCCTGGTATATCTTATAGACCAGCAGCAAGAAACTGCGCAGTGGGCAACCTATGATGCGGCGGTAAACGACTGGACTGCGCTAAAAATGGGTGCAAACGCACAAAAACCACCACGAGATGGCAACACCATCGAGTCTAAATATGGCACCGGCTTTAATTTTGTAGCAACAGCACCCTATGTAAAGATGCCCGAAATAGCTGTATCGGTAATAAAAGACACGACTGTAAACGATTTACGTACCGTGCAACTGCGCATTACTAGCGATAAAGCCATGAACCGCATCGAGGTTTTTGTGGACAAAAAATGTACCTTTAAAGACGCACGCATAAACGGCCTAACACCTAAAACAGACAAAAAAAGCGGTAATGTACTGGACCGCCGCCGGGGTAACAGGCTGGTAAGTTATTATGTGGTGGACAATGAGCCGCTCGCATTAAGCCTCACTTTTACTACCGACCAGCAACCTGAGTTGCTATTTTACGGCGCATCTTTTGACCTGCTTAAAACCAAAGAACTAAACATGAAACCGCGACCCGCAACCATGATGAGCATGCCTTTTGTGCTAAATGATGCGATTTTGCGCAAGCAAAAAATGGTGCTCAATGACCAACTTAAAATAGCTGAAATTAAATAAATTTTCAATGAGATTGTACATAAAATAGCGCTTTCCCCGACGCTAAAGGGCGGCGAT
>Ga0136559_1000502_pt1 | contig 13301 bp, 12 predicted proteins | sample AntRauMeHopE1496_FD_104633 | JGI IMG/M metagenome (GOLD analysis project Ga0136559, IMG submission 104633) | Saline lake microbial communities from Rauer Islands, Antarctica - Metagenome Hop E1 #496 | ecosystem: Environmental > Aquatic > Non-marine Saline and Alkaline > Saline | place... | reverse complement strand
TTGCCGTCGAGCAGGCCCGCCTTGGCCAGCGCGTAGGCCGCCGTGCACAAGCCACCGATAATCATTCCCTTGCGGGCCTCGCGGCGCAGCCAGGACAGCAGTTTCCGGGTGGTGGCCTTTTGCACGTCGATGCCCCCGCAGACCAGCAGCGTGTCGTCGCGCCCCATCTCCGTCAGATCCGCATCAAGCTGGAACACCGTGCCCGCCGAGCAGGCCGCCTGCACCCCGCCTTCGCCCACGAGGATCCAGTCGTACAGGGTTCGCCCGGCCATGCGGTTGGCGATGCGCAGGCTCTCGATGGCGGTGGAAAAGGCCAGCAGGCTGAAGTTGTCCAGCAGCACAAACACAAAGCGGCGCGGCTTGTCCGGATCGGCCGGAATGCGTTGGGCGTGGGTCGTTTGAGCCATGGCAGGGCTTTCACAGTGCAAGAGCGGTGGGCGTTTTTGGTCCGGTACTAGGGCATGAGGTTAAAAGCGAGGTCAAGCGCGCAATTGGGTTATGGTCAGCGGCACCCATGTTTTGTATAGCTGTTGACTGACCCCGCAGCTGTGCGGCCCTCAGCGCGCAGCTGCCAACGACCGGAGACATGTTATGACACAGTGGAGCAAATCAAGCTGGCGCGATCTGCCAAGGATCCAGATGCCCGAGTATGCCGACAAACCCGCCCTTGCCGCCGTCGAGGCCCAGCTGTCGCGCTATCCGGTGCTGGTTTTTGCAGGTGAGGCGCGGCGGCTGCGCAAGCATCTGGCGGCCTGCGGGCGGGGCGAGGCTTTCTTGCTGCAGGGCGGTGATTGCGCCGAGAGCTTCGAGCAGTTCAGCTCCGACATGATCCGCGACACCTTCAAGGTAATGCTGCAGATGGCCGTGGTGCTGACCTACGGGGCCAAGGTGCCGGTGATCAAGGTGGGCCGCATGGCGGGGCAATTCGCCAAGCCGCGCTCGGCGGATATGGAGACGATCGACGGTGTGGAACTGCCCAGCTACCGGGGCGACATCATCAATGATCTGGCCTTCACGCCCGAGGCGCGCAATCCCAACCCCGACAACATGCTGCGCGCCTATACGCAGGCTGCTGCCACCCTCAATCTGCTGCGCGCGTTTTCCACCGGGGGCTATGCGGATGTGCGCAAGGTCCACGGCTGGACGCTGGGCTTTACCGATGGGCAGCGGGCTGCAAAATACCGCGATCTGGCCACGCGGATCTCCGACACGCTGGATTTCATGGCCGCCGCCGGGGTCTCCCCCGAGAATGCCCATACGCTGCAGACGGTGGAATTCTACACCAGCCACGAGGCGCTGCTGCTGGAATATGAGCAGGCGCTGTGCCGGCAGGAGGCCGAGACCGGCAAATGGCTGGCAGGGTCGGGCCATATGATCTGGATCGGCGACCGCACGCGCCAGCCCGACGGCGCCCATGTGGAATTCGCCGCCGGGGTGCAGAACCCCATCGGCCTCAAATGCGGCCCCTCGATGGAGGTCTCCGATCTCAAGCGACTGATGGAAAAGCTCAATCCGCAGAACGAGGCCGGGCGGCTCACGCTGATCGCGCGCTTTGGCGCGGGATCCGTGGGCGAGCATCTGCCGCGCCTGATCAAGGCGGTGCGCGAGGAAGGGGCCAATGTGGTCTGGACCTGCGATCCGATGCACGGCAACACCATCAAATCCGCCTCGGGCTACAAGACCCGCCCCTTCGAGAGCGTGCTGCGCGAGGTGCGCGAATTCTTCGGGGTGCATGGCGCGGAAGGCACGGTGCCGGGCGGTGTCCACTTCGAGATGACGGGGCAGGATGTGACCGAATGCACCGGCGGCGTGCGCGATGTCTCCGACGAGGATCTGTCGCGCCGCTACCACACCGCCTGCGATCCGCGCCTCAACGCCAGCCAGTCGCTGGAACTGGCGTTTCTGGTGGCCGAGGAGCTGACGGCGCGGCGCGAAAAAGCCGCCGTTCAGGCCGCAAGCTGAGGCCAAAGGGCACGACCCGAGGGGGCAGGGCGTGCGGGCGCTGCCTCCTCCGCCAGATCCCGTGAGTTTCGGACCCCCTTATGTGTCGGTCTTGACCAGCCGCAGATAGGCCGGGCGCTTTTTCTCGCCGCCGCAGCTCCCGCCGCCACTGGCGGAAGCGGGGATTTCCCCGGCCGTCTGCATGACCGCGGCATGGCCCGGGCGCGGCATCTCTGACAGGGGCACCGGGCGGACCGCGCGGCGCGGCTGTGCATCCGGCCCGCCCAGCCCTGATCCGAGACCGCACCCCAGGCCGCGAAAATGACTGCTGCGGATGTCAAAGCGGCGGGGCACAGCACCCTGATCCCCGTGATTCCCCTGGCTCACGAGACAGCCGAGGATCCGGCTCACATCGCCCAGATCGCTTTTCAGCGGCAGCAGGATCATCCGCGCCTCCAGTTCTGGTTGTCCGGGGCTGGCCGCTGCCTGCAGAGTGAGCGTGGCGATGCCGGGGGTCTGGAAGACCTCCTCCAGCAGCCCTGCCACTTGCAGTCGGCGGTCCTGCTCAAAGAAGGCCGTGATCGGCATGCCGCGCGCTTCCATGCCCATCAGCCCGTGCAAATGGCTGCCCGCGATGCGCAGCCGTGCCACACCGGGTGCCACCCGCTCAAGGATGAAGGCGAACTCCAGCGCGCTCTCAATGCCGCGCGGATCGATCTCGGCGCGTTTAGGCATCTCGCGGCCTGCGCGCAACGCATCCCAATAGGCCTCAACGACCGCAAGGGGGGCGTAACCGCTGTTGGGATGAAATTCTGTCATGGGTACCACGTTGTGCTGTGTAATTATTGAATTGTCCATAAAAGCTCTCCTTCCGTGCGCGGGGGCAAAGGGGTGCAGGCGGATTTTCGCGCTCAAAAAGGTCGTTCTGGGCGCTTTCGGGGTGAACGGGCTTTCTGCCATCGCTCCGCTGCGTAGCACAGATCTAGCATCAGATATCGAAAATTGGTCATAATTCAGTTATAAAGGTTAATGGATCGGGGTCTGCGTGTCGTCATATCAGGGCAAGGGGGCTTGCAGGCCAAGGGGAAAAAATCCTATGCCCGAAACGGACGGATACTTCCGCCGCACACCACCCCTACGCTCCCGAGGAATACGCCTATGACCAGATCCATGACAGGCTTTGCCACCGGAACCGGCGCTCTGGGGCCGCACAACTGGACGTGGGAGCTGCGGGCGGTGAACGGCAAGGGCCTCGATCTGCGGATCCGGGTACCCGACTGGATCCCGGCGCTGGAGGCGGGCCTGCGCAGCGCGCTCACCGCCGATGTGGCGCGCGGCACTGTCACGCTGGGCCTGCGGGTGCAGCGCGCGGAGGGGGCAGGTGCGCTGGCCGTCAATGAGGGCCAGCTCGCCGATGTGCTCAGCGCTCTTGGCCGGATCGAGGCGGTGGCGATGGATGCGGGCATCTCGCTGGCGCCTTCGCGGGCCACGGACATCATCACCCTGCGCGGCGTTCTGGAACAGGCGGTGCCAGAGGATGACAATGCAGCACTGGCCTTGGCCCTGCTGGCGGATTTCAGTGCGGTTCTCACGGATTTCAACGCGATGCGCGCCGCCGAAGGGGCCGCCCTGCAGCGGATCATGGGCGCGCAGCTGGACCGGATCGCGGATCTGACAGCGCAGGCCGCGACGCTGGCGCAGGCCCGCAGCGCCCAGAGCGCGGAGGCGATGCGCCGCAATCTGGCACGGGTGATGGAGAATGTGGACGGCATCGCACCGGACCGGATCGCCACCGAGCTGGCGCTGATTGCCGTCAAATCCGACATCACCGAGGAGATCGACCGGCTTTGTGCTCATGTGGAGGCCGCCCGCGATCTGCTGGCACAGGCGGGGCCAAACGGCCGCAAGCTCGATTTCCTGATGCAGGAATTCAACCGTGAGGCGAATACCCTCTGCGCCAAATCGCAATACAGTGAGCTGACGCAGGTGGGCCTCGCGCTCAAGGCGGTGATCGACCAGCTGCGCGAGCAGGTCCAGAATGTGGAGTAAGCCGTCATGAAAACCCGTCTGGGCCTTTTGATCATCCTCAGCTCGCCCTCGGGGGCGGGCAAATCGACGCTGGCGCGCGCGCTGCGCCAGTGGGACACGTCGCTGCAATTTTCCGTCTCCGCCACCACGCGCCCGCCGCGCGTGGCCGAGGTGGAGGGGCAGGACTATTACTTCACCTCGCAGGACCGCTTTCGCACCATGGTCAACGCGGGCGAGATGCTGGAGCATGCGCGGGTTTTCGAGAACTACTACGGCTCGCCGCGCGGTCCGGTGCAGCAGGCCATCGACGCAGGCCGCGATGTGCTGTTCGATGTGGACTGGCAGGGCGCACAGCAGATCAGCAATTCGACCCTGAGCCAGCATGTGCTGTCGATCTTCCTGCTGCCCCCCTCGATCACGGAGCTGCGCCGCCGCCTCGTGTCGCGCGGGCAGGACAGCCCGGAGACGATCGCCCTGCGCATGTCGCAAAGCTGGGACGAGATCAGCCATTGGGACGGCTATGATTATGTGCTGGTCAACGACGATCTGGCGGTGACCGAAGACCGGCTCAAATCCATCATCACCGCAGAGCGGTTCCGCCGCTCGCAACAGCCCGGACTGCTCGAGCATGTCCGCAAACTTCAATCTGAATTCGAGGACCTGGAATGACCCTTTACGCACTTGGCGATCACGCCCCCCAGATTGGCCCCGGCGCATGGGTGGCGCCTGACGCAAACATCATCGGCAAGGTCACTCTGGGCGCGCAGGTCTCGGTCTGGTTCGGCTGCACCCTGCGCGGCGACAATGAGATGATCACCGTGGGCGCGGGATCCAACGTGCAGGAAAACTGCGTCCTGCATACGGATGCGGGTTCTCCTCTGACGGTCGGGGTGGATTGCACCATCGGCCACAAGGTGATGCTGCACGGCTGCACCATCGGCGACAACAGCCTGATCGGCATGGGGGCGACCATCCTCAACGGTGCAGTCATCGGCAGGAACTGCCTGATCGGGGCCGGGGCGCTGATCACAGAAAACAAGGTGATCCCCGACGGCAGCCTGGTGATGGGTGCGCCGGGCAAGGTGGTACGGATGCTTGACGCGGCCGCCATCGCGGCGATCACGGTCAGCGCGCAGCATTACCGCGCGAACGCCGCGCGCTTTGCCGAAGAACTGCGGGCGCTTTGATCCATGGGCGTGCCGCTGCCGGTCAGTGAGGTGCTGGCGGCCCTGCCGCTGCCTGCCCTTGCCATTGACCGGGGCGCGCAGATCATCGCCCTGAATCCCGCCGCACAGGCGCTGCTGGGCATGCCCGCACAGGGCCGCCATTTCATCACCGTGCTGCGCCAGCCTGCGGTGGTGGAGGCGGTGGAGCGGTGTCTGGCCGGGGCACCACCCGCCACGGCGCCTTACGTCGCGCGCGAGGGCGGCAATGAGGTGAGCTATACCGTGACCGTCAGCACCGTGGGCGAGACGGGCATCGCGCTGCTGAGTTTTCAGGACATGACCATGGTCACCGCCGTCAGCCAGATGCGCCGCGATTTCGTCGCCAACGTGAGCCATGAGCTGCGCACGCCGCTGACGGCCCTGATGGGGTTTATCGAGACATTGCAAGGTCCTGCGCGCGAGGATGCCGCCGCGCGCGACCGGTTTCTGGCGATCATGCTGACCCAGATGGAGCGGATGAACCGGCTGGTGGGCGATCTGCTGTCGCTCAGCCGCGTCGAGGCGCAGGAGCGGATCCGCCCGACCCTGCGCACCGATCTGGTGGCCCTCATCACCAGCACCCTGCGCAGCCTTGCACCGCTGGCGGCAGAGGCGCAAGTGACGCTGCTGCCCGATCTGCCGGAGGCGGCGGTCATGGTGGCGGGCGATCCGGACCAGCTGGTGCAGGTCTTTACCAATCTGGTGGAGAACGCGATCAAATATGGCGGCAGCGGCAAACGGGTGTTTGTGTCGCTGCACCATGATCCGCTCGGGGCGCAGGTACTTGGGGCGCAGGTACTTGGGGCGCAGGTACTCGGGGGGCAGGTGGAGGTGCGCGTGCGCGATGAGGGGCGCGGGATTGATCCGCAGCATCTGCCGCGCCTGACGGAGCGATTCTACCGCGTCGACAGCCACCGCAGCCGGGAGTTGGGCGGCACCGGGCTGGGTCTGGCCATCGTGAAGCACATTCTCAACCGGCACGGTGGGCGCATCAAGATCACCTCGGTGCCGGGGCAGGGCGCTGAATTCAAAGTCTTTTTGCCGCTGGATCCGGGGCAATCCCCCGCAGAGCCGGTCCCATCGGTGCCCCTGTCATAAAACTGTAACGTCGCTGTCGCAAAATCGTCGCACCGCAGCCATAGGTCTGGCGCAGGGTTCCCGCAGCGGGGACCATAACCGAAGTCTGAATGGAGACGTCCAATGCCTTTCGCACCCCTGTCATTCCCGAGCCTGTCTGTCGCAAAATGCGCTGTATCCGTGCTGGCGCTCACGGCGCTTGGCGCCTCTGCTGCTGCGGCGCGCGATCAGGTCCAGGTCGCCGGATCCTCCACCGTGCTGCCCTATTCCTCCATCGTCGCCGAGGCCTTTGGCGAGAATTTCGATTTCCCCACCCCGGTGGTGGAATCGGGCGGCTCCTCTGCCGGTCTCAAGCGGTTTTGTGACGGCGTGGGCGAGAACACCATCGACATCGCCAATTCATCCCGCCAGATCCGCGAAGGCGAGATCGCCGCTTGCGTGGAGAACGGCGTGACGGAGATCATCGAAGTGCGCTTGGGCTACGACGGGATCGTCTTTGCCTCCGACATCAATGGCCCTGCATTCGCCTTCACCGCCGAGGACTGGTACAAGGCACTCGCCGCCGAGCATTTCACCGACGGTGCATTGGTCTCCAACACCCTGAGCAGCTGGGATCAGGTCAACCCTGCCTTCCCGGCCCAGCCGATCACCGCCTATATTCCCGGCACCAAGCACGGCACCCGCGAAGTATTCGAGGAAAAAGTGCTGATGGTGGGCTGTGAGGCAAGCGGCGCGCTGCAGGCGATGCTGGATGCGGGCGTGGATGAGGATACGGCCGAGGGTGCCTGCGTCTCCGTGCGCACGGACGGCAAATCGGTGGACATTGACGGCGACTACACCGAGACGCTGGCGCGGATTTCCAGCAACAAGGACGGCATCGGCGTCTTCGGTCTGGCCTTCTACGAGAACAACACCGACACGCTGCAGGTGGCGACCATGGCCGGCGTGGTCCCCACCGTCGAGAGCATCTCGAGCGGGGAATACCCCGTGTCGCGGCCGCTGTTCTTCTACATCAAGAAGGCGCATATCGGCGTGATCCCGGGCCTCAAGGAATTCGCGGAATTCTTCCTGTCCAACGAGATCGCGGGCCCGAACGGGCCACTGGCGGATTACGGTCTGGTATCGGATCCGGAACTGGCCGAAACGCAGGCGGTCATCGCCAATGAGACCGTGATCGGCGGCGGATCCTGATCCGCTTTTGATCCGGCGGAAAAGGGGCTACCAGTGAGGTGGCCCCTTTTGCCGTGAGACCACCCTTTCAACGCCAGATGGCGGAGACCCCATGCTTGCTCCTTTTTTCGGCACACCCCTGACCCTGTTCTTGCTGGTACTGGCCATCGCCCTCGCGGGCTACGGTCTGGCGCGGGGCCGGGCGCTGGCGCGCGCGGGCGGCGATGCGCGCCTGCTGCATTCCCTGCCCAACTACTACGGCATGACGGCGGCGATGTTCGCCTCTGTACCCGCACTCGGGGTCATGGTGATCTGGCTGCTGGCCCAGCCGATGCTGATCCAGAACGCCGTGCTGCCCTTGTTGCCGGCAGAGGCGGTTGAGACCGGCGGGGCCACCTCTCTGGTGCTGAGTGATGTGAACCGCGTGGCGGAGGGGCTGGACCTCGCCGTGGCCCAGGGCGTGCTGGACGCGCAGGCCATTGACGCGCTGCGCGAGGATCCCGCCACCCTGCGCGCCACGCTGGCCGGTGTGGGTGTGGCGCTGGGATCCGAGGTGCAGCCCTTCGTTCTGGCCGCCGCCCAGAAGGCCCGCGCGCTGGAGGCGCGGGGCGATCTGATCCGCGCGGGCGTGGTGATCGTACTGGCGCTCGCAGGGGCGCTGCTGGGGATCCGTGCGGCGGGTCCCGCGTTTCGCGCCCGCAATGTGGTGGAGCGCGGCGTGCTGGCGCTGCTAGTGGTCGCCGCCTCGCTGGCGATCCTGACGACCGTGGGCATCGTGTTTTCCATGGTCTCTGAATCGGTGAATTTCTTCTCCCAGCATCCCTGGCAAGATTTCTTCCTCGGCGGCTCCTGGGCGCCCAATTTTCGCGGCAACAGCGAGCTGTCGATCCTGCCGCTCTTGTGGGGGACGCTCTACATCTCCTTCATTGCCTTGGCTGTGGCGGTGCCCATCGGCCTGTTCGCGGCGATTTATCTCAGCGAATATGCCAGCTCTGGCATGCGCGCGGTGGCCAAGCCGCTGCTGGAGATCCTTGCCGGTATTCCCACCATCGTCTACGGGCTGTTTGCGCTGCTGACGGTGGGCCCGTTTCTGGTCGATGTCTTCGGCACGGGTGGGGCGCTCAGCGCGGAGGGCCTGCGCGACGGCGATCCGCTGATGTCGGGGGCCACTGCAGTGATGACGGCGGGTCTGGTCATGGGCATCATGCTCATTCCTTTCGTCTCCTCGCTGAGCGATGACATCATCAACGCGGTCCCGCAGAGCTTGCGTGATGGCTCCTACGGTCTTGGGGCGACGCCGTCGGAGACGATCCGCAATGTGGTGCTGCCCGCGGCGCTGCCGGGCATCGTGGGGGCGATCCTGCTGGCGACCTCCCGCGCCATCGGCGAGACGATGATCGTGGTGCTGGGGGCAGGGGCCATTGCGCGCTTCTCCGGCAACCCCTTTGAGGCGATGACCACCATCACCACCCGCATCGTGAGCCAGCTGACCGGTGACACCGATTTTTCCAGCCCTGAGACGCTGGTGGCCTTTGCCCTTGGCCTCACGCTCTTTGTGCTGACGCTGGGCCTGAATGTGATCGCCCTCTACATCGTCCGAAAATACCGGGAGCAATACGAATGACCCAGACATCGCTCTTGCGGCAGGATGCGCGCACGGTGCGGCGCAACCGTGCGGAAAAACGCTTCAGGGCCTACGGGCTGGTGGCGATTGGCCTCGGCATGCTGATGCTGGTGATCCTGCTCACCACGATCATTTCGCGCGGGACGGGGGCGTTTCAGCAGACCTACCTCAGCCTTGAGGTGACGCTGGACGCGGCGGTGCTGGACCCCACCGGCAGCGGTGACGTGGCCCAGATCAGCAAGGTCAGCACCTTCGGCTACAAGCCGCTGCTGGCCGATGCCTTTGCGCAGCTCTCCGCGCGCGGTGTGGTACAATCGCAGCTGGATCCGGACGACATGGCCGATATCCTGTCGCCGGGGGCCGAGGCGCGGATGCGCAATGCGGTGTTGGCCGATCCGGCGCTGATTGGCCGATCGGTGCAGTTCGACTTCCTGACCTCAGGCCGTGTGGACGGCTACCTCAAGGAGCGGGTGACCCGCGCCAGCATCGTGAACGACAGCAACATCAACGCAGAACAGCTTGATCTGGTGGATGAATTGCGCGCCGCAGGGGTGCTGGACAAGCGATTCAACATCGCCTTCATCACCGGTTCCGACAGCTCCGATGCGCGGCCGGAGGCGGCGGGATTTGGCGTCTCGATGGTGGGGTCGCTGTCGATGATGCTGGTGGTGCTGGTGCTGGCCCTGCCCATCGGGGTCGCCGCCTCGATCTATCTGGAGGAATTCGCCCCGAAGAACTGGATCACCGATGTGATCGAGGTGAATATCTCCAATCTGGCGGCGGTGCCCTCGATCGTCTTCGGGATCCTGGGGCTGGCAGTGTTCATCAACTACATGCACCTGCCCAATTCCGCGCCGCTGGTGGGCGGGCTGGTGCTGACGTTGATGACGCTGCCCACGATCATCATCTCGACGCGCGCGTCGCTCAAGGCGGTGCCGCCCAGCATACGGGATGCGGCGCTGGGGGTGGGGGCCTCCAAGATGCAGTCGGTCTTCCATCACGTGCTGCCGCTGGCAGCACCGGGGATCCTCACGGGCACCATCATCGGCCTCGCCCAGGCACTCGGTGAGACGGCGCCGCTGCTGCTGATCGGGATGGTGGGCTTCATCGCCTCCAACGGACCCGACAGCATCAACGAGGCCCTGCTGAGCCCCAATTCCGCCATGCCCGCGCAGATCTACGAATGGGCCAAACGCGCGGATCCCGCCTTCTACGAGCGGGCCTGGGGCGGCATCATCATCCTGCTGGTCTTTCTGATTTCCATGAACGCCGTCGCCGTCCTGCTGCGCCGCCGCTTTGAGCGGCGCTGGTAGGGGGTACGGATCATGCGCGACACCATTCACTCACCGGAGGCACCCGTGGCCCTTAAATCGAAAATTTCCGCCCAGAATGTTCAGGTCTATTATGCCGACAACCACGCCATCAAGGACGTGAACGTAGAGATCGAGGACAAGACGGTCACCGCCTTCATCGGCCCCTCGGGCTGTGGCAAATCGACGTTTCTGCGCTGTATCAACCGGATGAACGACACCATCGACATCTGCCGCGTGCAGGGCCTGATCACCATCGACGGCGAGAACATCTATGACCCCAAGGTGGACCCGGTGCAGCTGCGCGCCAAGGTGGGCATGGTGTTCCAGAAGCCCAATCCCTTTCCCAAATCGATCTATGACAATGTGGCCTACGGCCCGCGCATCCACGGGCTGGCCCGCAACAAGGCGGAGCTGGACGAGATCGTGGAGCGCGCGCTGCGCCGCGGTGCGATCTGGGACGAGGTCAAGGACCGCCTGCAGGCCCCCGGCACCGGCCTGTCGGGCGGCCAGCAGCAGCGCCTGTGCATCGCCCGCGCGGTGGCCACGGAGCCTGAGGTGCTGCTGATGGACGAGCCGTGCTCGGCGCTTGATCCGATTGCGACGGCGCAGGTGGAGGAGCTGATCGACGAGTTGCGCCAGAACTATTCGGTGGTGATCGTCACCCATTCGATGCAGCAGGCCGCCCGCGTCAGCCAGCGCACGGCGTTTTTCCATCTGGGCCATCTGGTGGAATACGGCGACACGGACAAGATCTTCACCACCCCCGAAGACCCGCGCACAGAGGCCTATATCACCGGAAGGATCGGCTGAGATCATGGAAAAATCAAACCACATCGCCTCGGCCTTTGACCGCGATCTTGAAAAGGTGCAGGCCCAGATCATGAAGATGGGCGGGCTGGTCGAAGATGCCATCCGCCTCGCTGCCAAAAGCCTCGAGACCCGCGACGAGCCGCTGGCAGAGCAGGTGCGCGCCGCCGACAAGGCCATCGACCTGCTGGAGGCGCAGATCAACGAGAACGCGGCCCGCGTCATCGCCCTGCGCGCGCCCACGGCGGTGGATCTGCGGATGATCCTCAGCGTCATGAAGATCGCCGGCAATCTGGAGCGGATCGGCGACTACGCCAAGAACATGGCCAAGCGTACCGGCGTGCTGTCGCAGATGCCCCCGGTCAAGGACGGCACGGCGGCAATCCGGCGCATGGCGCGGCTGGCGGAAGAGATGCTGAAGGATACCCTCGATGCCTATATCCGCCGCGACGCAGCGCTGGCGGCGGATGTGATCGCGCGCGACGAGGAGCTGGACCAGATGTACAATGCGCTGTTCCGCGAGTTCCTGACCTTCATGATGGAGGATCCGCGCAACATCACCGCCTGCATGCACATGCATTTCATTGCAAAGAACGTGGAGCGGATGGGCGACCACTGCACCTCCATGGCCGAGCAGGTGGTCTATCTGGTGACCGGCGCCCGCCCGGATGAGGCGCGGCCCAAGGCTGATGACACCTCCGTGCAGCCTGAGAGCTGACAGGGTGGGGGGCTGACAGGGTGGGGCCAGATCGTGTGGGACCAGATCGAATAGAGGTGCTGCTGGTCGAGGACGAGCCCGCGCAGCGCGAGATGCTGGCCTATAACCTCGAGGCCGAAGGCTATGCGGTGCGCCGGGCGGAGAACGGCGAGGAGGCGCTGCTGCTGATTGACGAGGCGGCGCCGGATCTGATCATTCTGGATTGGATGATGCCGCGCGTCTCGGGCATCGAGGTCTGCAGGCAGGTCAAATCACGGCCCGAGACGCGGGGCATTCCGGTGATCATGCTCAGCGCCCGCTCCGAGGAGGTGGATGCGGTGCGCGGTCTGGATACCGGTGCCGATGATTACGTCGTCAAACCCTATAATCTGGCCGAGCTGATGGCGCGGGTGCGGGGACAGCTGCGCCGCGTGCGGCCTGCCGCCTCGGGCGTGCTGCTGCGCTTTGAGGACATCACGCTGGACGCGCAGACCCACCGTGTCCTGCGCGCCGAGGCAGAGCTGAAACTGGGGCCGACCGAATACCGCCTGCTGCTGGTGTTTCTGGAAAAACCCGGACGGGTGCTCAGCCGCGACCAGCTGCTGGATCTGGTCTGGGGCCGCGACATCTATGTGGATTCGCGCACCGTGGACGTGCACATCGCGCGGCTGCGCAAGGTGCTGACCGCGCAAGGCGGCAGTGATCCGATCCGCACGGTGCGCGGGGCGGGCTATGCGATGGGCTGAGAGTGCGAACGCACCTCAGGACGCCAGCAGCGCCCGCGCCGCTTCTGCGATCCCCGCAACCGAGGGCAGGGTCGCGGCATAGGCGGGGCCGGTTGCGATAAAGCTGTCTTCCGCCGTGACGCGGGCCACGCGGGCATGGCCATGCTCGGCAAACAGCGCCATCAGCGCTTCGGCCTGACCGCCGGTGCGGCGGCATTCATCCACGATCAGGATCGCGCGGCACCCTTTCACAGCCTCCAGCAAGGCCTGCGCGGGCAGGGGTGCGATCCAGCGCATGTCAATCAGCATGGGATCTATTCCGTCTTCTTTCAGATCCTTGGCGGCCTTTGTTGACAGATAATAGCCGTTTGCATAGCTCACGATGGCAAGCTCGGTGCCGGCGCCTTGCACGGCAATCTCACCCAGAGGGATCCGCAGGTCCGGGGCAGGATAGCGCTGCGCCCAGCCGCCATCCTCGGGCGCATGCAGGTCGCGCACCGGATAGAGGGCGATCGGTTCGATGAACACCACAACGCGCTGTTCCTCCCGGGCGAGGCGCACAGATTCGCGCAGCATCAGAACCGCATCGGCCCCGTTCGAGGGGCAGGCGATGATGATGCCCGGAATATCGCGCAGCACGGCCAGCGAATTGTCGTTGTGAAAATGCCCGCCAAAGCCCTTCTGATAGCCGAGACCCGCGATGCGCAGCACCAT
>Ga0136559_1000501_pt1 | contig 13304 bp, 8 predicted proteins | sample AntRauMeHopE1496_FD_104633 | JGI IMG/M metagenome (GOLD analysis project Ga0136559, IMG submission 104633) | Saline lake microbial communities from Rauer Islands, Antarctica - Metagenome Hop E1 #496 | ecosystem: Environmental > Aquatic > Non-marine Saline and Alkaline > Saline | place... | reverse complement strand
TGCGCAAACTCCCGCTCACGGTTGGAAAAATGCTCGCCCGTGGTGATGTAGACATGCCCGCCATGAGGCACCACGCGCGCGCCGAAGTGCATGGCGTTGGGCGAAGGCGGATCCTGCACGAAGATGTCGCGTACATCACTCAGCGCGCTGCCATCCGCACTCAGCACCCCGCGCGCCGCAGCCGTGGCGGACATGCCGCCCGGCATCGGCTTGGCGTAAGTCAGATAGATCACGCGGCTCCGGGCAAAATCCTCGGCCAGCGCCACGTCGAGTAACCCGCCCTGCCGCTCTGCCAGCACCTGCGGCACCCCCGCAATCGGCGCACCCAGTACACCGCCTTGCAGCAGCCGCAGATCACCGGGCCGCTCGGTCACCAGAATACCCCCCTCCGGCAGCACCGCCATGCCCCATGGCGTCTCCAGCCCTTCGGCCAGCACCTCGATACGCATCTGCACACCGCTGTCCTGCGCAGGCGCGCGGGTCTGGGTGGGCCATGCAGGCTCAAACTGGGGCGCATTCCTGCTCCCCTGATCCACGCCCTGCGCACAAGCACCCGTGGCCAGCATCACCGCCAATCCGAAAGTCACTGAAAACCGCATATCCAATCCTCCTTGTCCCCACAGAATGGTGCAAAAGCGCGCCGCGTCCAGCCCGCAGCGCGCCCATCGGTCAGATCCCGCGCACGCTCAGGCCCTTGTAGATCTGCGCAATCCGCTCCACCGCACTCTCGGGCGGCATTTCCTCGCTGACACCCGTGCGGCGCGATGTCAGCTCGACCACACCATTCTTGAGCCCACGCGGCCCCACCGTGATCCGCCACGGCAGCCCGATCAGATCCATGGTGGCAAACTTGCCCCCCGCCCGCTCCGATGTATCGTCATAGAGCGGCTCCAGCCCCAGCGCGGTCAGGCTGTCATAGAGTGCCTCGCACGCCGCATCCGCCTCCGCATCGCCCTGCTTGAGGTTGACGATCCCGCAATGGAACGGCGTCACACCCTCGGGCCAGATGATGCCCTTGTCGTCATGGCTGGCCTCGATGATCGCGCCCAGCAGGCGGCTCACGCCAATCCCGTGGCTGCCCATATGCACCGGCACGACCTTGCCATCCGGCCCCTGCACCTTCGCGCCCATCGCCTCCGAATACTTGGTCCCGAAGTAGAAAATCTGCCCCACTTCGATGCCCCGCGCGACCCGCCGCCGCTCCTCGGGTACGAGGTCGAACAGGGCCGCATCATGCGTCTCGTCCGTGCGCGCATACCTGCTGGTAAACTCCTCCAGCACCGCCGCACAGGCCGCATGATCATCATAGTCAATCGCCCGGTCGCCAAAGCGCAGATCGGTCACGGCGCTGTCATAGAACACCTCCGACTCACCCGTCTCCGCCAGAACAAGGAACTCATGGGTGTCATCGCCGCCAATCGGCCCAGAGTCAGCCCGCATCGGGATCGCCTGCAGCCCCATCCGCTCGTAGGTCTTGAGATAGCTCACCAGATGCCTGTTATAGGCATGCAAGGCGTCCTCCTTGGTCAGGTCAAAATTATAGCCGTCCTTCATCAAGAACTCGCGCCCGCGCATCACACCAAAGCGGGGACGCATCTCGTCGCGAAACTTCCACTGGATATGATAGAGCGTCAGCGGCAGATCCTTGTAAGACCCCACATGGGAGCGGAAAATATCCGTGATCATCTCTTCATTCGTCGGACCATAGAGCATGTCGCGCCCCTGCCGGTCCTTGATGCGCAGCATCTCCTCACCGTAATCATCATAGCGTCCGCTCTCGCGCCACAGATCCGCAGGCTGCAACGTGGGCATCAGCATCGGCACATGGCCCGCGCGCATCTGCTCCTCGTGGACGATATTCTCCAGCTTGCGCAACACCTTGAAGCCCAGCGGCAACCACGAATAGATCCCGGCCGCGTTCTGCTTGATCATGCCCGCACGCAGCATGTACCGGTGGCTTACGATCTGCGCCTCGCTCGGGGTTTCTTTCAGAACGGGCAGGAAATAACGGCTCAAACGCATCACGGCGCTCCTCATAAAACTTCACAGATTGCCTAAGCCAATCGCGCCCCCGACACAATCGGTCTCTCTTTCCGTCCCTTCGCGCTTTCTTGGCCCTGGCTGTACAGTCACGGCATCTGGTGGACCGGGCCGAGGATGAATCTTTCCGGCTTTGGTGCTGCCTGGTTTCATAAGCCTTTTCGGGGGTCCAAAACTCCGCGTCGAATGTGGGCCTTCGGATCTGTCGTAAGTCAGCCATTTGCAGATACACGCCCACATCTCCGAACCCGTCTGAGAGGCGTTCAGCTGAACGCATACATATTAACGCATACATACTTCAGTGAGCCCATGTTTCCGGATCGCACGCCAAATACGTCAAAAAAAGGTCTTATGATCTGCGGGAACAGCCTCTGCCACGGCGTCGAGACACCCAAGACGCGTTACAGAATCTGCGATCTCCCAATCCATGCGGCCAGCGGAGCGGGCTGAGAGACGGGCTGAACGGGTGGCAGCTTCAAGCCACTGGACTCATGCAGCCCGTCCCGATCCGCAAACCGTAAAAATGAGGCTAGAGCGCAACGCAGAAATCGCAGCCGGAGGCAGGTCATCTGCTCGCAACAGGCTGACGTGCACAAAGACGCGCAGCGCCGCCCGGCTGGCTATGGCACAACGCGCCTCAACACTGTGCTTCTCCGGCCAGCCAACCGCCTTCTTCGCGTCCGAAAATCAACCCCCGTCACACCCGCGCGCCCCCGCGACATCATCCCCATTGACCGCCCTCAAAATCCGCCCCATATCCTGACCATGACACCACTTTCACACATCCGCAATTTCTCCATCGTCGCCCACATCGACCATGGCAAATCCACCCTCGCTGATCGTCTCATCCAGGAGACGAACACAGTATCCGCGCGCGATATGAAAGCGCAGATGCTCGACAGCATGGACATCGAGCGCGAACGGGGCATCACGATCAAGGCCCAGACCGTGCGGATCAACTACACCGCCAAGAACGGTGAGGAGTATGTCCTCAATCTGATCGACACCCCCGGCCACGTCGATTTCGCCTATGAGGTCTCCCGCTCCATGCGCGCGGTCGAGGGATCGCTGCTGGTTGTGGATTCGACGCAGGGCGTCGAGGCGCAGACGCTGGCGAATGTGTACCACGCCATCGACGCCAACCACGAGATCGTGCCGATCCTCAACAAGATCGACCTGCCCGCCACCGATTGTGACCGCGTGGCCGAACAGATCGAGGATGTGATCGGCATTGATGCCTCCGGCGCCATCCGCGTCTCCGCCAAGACGGGACAGGGAATTGTCGAGACGCTCGAGGCCATCGTGCACCATCTGCCCGCCCCCAAGGGCGAGCTTGACGCACCACTCAAGGCGATGCTGGTGGACTCATGGTACGACAGCTATCTGGGCGTGATCGTTCTGGTGCGCATCATGGACGGACGCCTGAAAAAGGGCGACCGCGTCATGATGATGCAAAACGGCTCCGTTCATCAGGTGGACCGCATCGGCGTCTTCCGCCCCGCCATGACCGAGATCGACGAGCTGGGACCGGGCGAGATCGGCTTTCTGACCGCCTCCATCAAACAGGTCCGCGACACCCGCGTGGGCGACACCATCACCCATGAAAAACGCCGCTGCGAAAAGGCGCTGCCGGGCTTCAAACCCGCGCAGCCCGTGGTCTTCTGCGGCCTGTTCCCGGTCGATGCGGCGCTGTTTGAGGACCTGCGCGACAGCATCGAGAAACTGGCGCTCAACGACGCGAGCTTCAGCTACGAGATGGAGACCTCCGCCGCCCTCGGCTTCGGCTTCCGCTGCGGCTTCCTCGGTCTTCTCCACCTCGAAGTCATCCGCGACCGGATCGAGCGGGAATATGACATCGACCTGATCACCACCGCCCCTTCGGTGATCTACCACATCCACATGCGCGACGGCACGATGCAAGAGCTGCACAACCCCGCCGACATGCCCGACCTCACCTTTGTCGATCACCTCGAAGAGCCGCGGATCAAGGCGACCATCCTCGTCCCCGACGAATATCTGGGCGACGTGCTGAAACTCTGCCAGGACCGCCGCGGCATCCAGCTGGACCTCACCTACGCCGGTTCCCGCGCCATGGTCGTCTACGATCTGCCCCTCAACGAAGTCGTCTTCGATTTCTACGATAGGCTGAAAAGCGTTACCAAAGGGTATGCGTCCTTCGACTACGCCATGATCGGCTACCGCGAGGACGCGCTGGTGAAAATGTCCATCCTCGTCAACGACGAACCCGTGGACGCCCTCAGCACCATGGTCCACCGCGACCGAGCCGAGACGCGCGGGCGGGCGATGGTCGAAAAGCTCAAAGACCTCATCCCCCGCCATATGTTCAAGATCCCGATTCAGGCGGCGATTGGCGGGAAAGTCATCGCGCGCGAGACGCTGTCGGCGATGCGCAAGGACGTGACGGCCAAGTGTTATGGTGGGGACGCCTCGCGCAAACGCAAGCTGCTGGATAAGCAGAAGGCGGGTAAGAAGAAGATGCGGCAGTTTGGGTCGGTGAATATTCCGCAGGAAGCGTTTATTAGCGCCTTGAAGATGGACGGCTAAAGCCGACCATCTTCAAGGCGACGGTGGGAGGCAGCGTATTGCAAAGCAATGCGCGTTCCCACTGGGTGCGGGTGGAGTGCAGAGGGTGAGGTAGACTTAGATGGATAAATTGCTCACGGATCAATTTAAGCCTGAAGAGATTTTTGGAGCTGATCTACCTTGGCTACTCTTCCACTATTCGAGCGCTTCAGGGATATTGGGAATACTTGAAAGCAATTCTATATGGTCGTCTACAGTAGACGGTTTGAATGATTTAAAAGAAATGGATCATGCTTCAGATGTTTTAACTCATAGCTTTTCCAACTGGCTCCGAGTGCGAGGCCTGATAGACGAAACAAAGATCAAAATCCTTTCGAAAGAGTTGGTAAGCCATAGGAACCGGAATACCGGTATATGTGTATGTTCGTTTAGTGAAGAAGGAGATCTGCTCTCACAGTGGCGTGCAGATGGTGCAGATGGTAGAGGCATCTCGCTAGGTTTTAACTCAATCTTGCTAAAGCGAGATGCAAGCTCTTTTGGCCAACTTCTGGGGCGATGTGTGTATGATAGCGATGTCCAATACAAAATATGTTCACAATACTTAGATTTATTGCTGCAAAAATTCTCCATTGATTGGGACGAAGGAACAATCGAGGAGGGTATGGCAGATGAAGTTGGTACATTTTTGCAGACTACTGGAGTATTCCTCAAACACCCAGCATTCAAGGATGAAGCTGAATGGCGTTTGGTTTCCGGAAAGAACAGTCTTTATTCTAATGAATGGAGATACAGAGCAGTAAATTCTGGACTGACCGCTTACATGGTTACTTATCTACCAAGTATATTCTGTAAAGAAACAGAAGAACGTCCGTTGACACCTCATTTTCAATTTACACTCGGACCTAAGGCTAGGGCTAAGCCGACCAATCAAATTTTACAAGCTTTATCATACAGGATTCTTGGAAAGGGTTATGGTGTTCGTTCCTCATCTGCACCTTATGTGGACTGATTAAGAAGCAATCCGTAGGGTGGGGTTCCACCCCACGCACTTCCACCACCGATCCCACCCCGAACGTGGGGTAAAACCCCACCCTACATCCCATCTGCATAGGTTCCTGCGCAGATATCCCGATGCACCGAAGACCACTGCCAATCCTCCGGCCTCTCAACATACCCATGCTTCACCGGATTGATCCAACAATACCGCACATGCGCATCGAAATCCGCCTGATCGCGAATGTGATGCTCCCAGAACCGCCGCTGCCAGATCCCCGCATCGCCTTTGCGCACCTTGCTTGCCGATCGCGGTAGGGTGGGGTTACACCCCACGGCTCCCGTCCCCGCTTTGACCGCACGCGTGAACCGCGATTTAATTGCACCCCAGCGCACCGAAAAATCACCATCTCCGGCGGGCAGGGTCCAGACGCAATGCAAATGATCCGGCAAAACCACAAAAGCATCAATGTGAAAAGGCCGCTCCGCCTTGGTTTGCCTCACCGCACTGCGCAAGGCAGCGACCTCGCGCACCAGCAGATCCGAACCCCGATCTGCCAGATTGACTGTGAAAAAGATCGAGGCACCTGTTGCCTGAGGGCGGCGATAAAATGACATATGCACAGCTAAAGCGAACATGGTTAAAAACATGTAAAAGGGCATCTTTGTTGCCGCTTGAGCCGCTCAATGCTATTTCATCCAAGGAAAGGAATACCCCCCATGATCCACTTCACCTTCGCCATCTACACCATCACCTTCTCCACCCTCGCGGGCGCCCTCACCGTCGCCGCCATCGTCATGGGCTATTTCTCATGGACCTCCATGATCGCCTGCATGATCGCAGGCGCTATCCTCTCCCTCCCCGCCACCTACGCCATCCTCAAACAGATGGACTGGTCCACCCCGGACCCCAAGCTTGAGGCCAAGCCCACCCGCTGGCACATCCGCTGAGGCCGCTGGCCGGGGGATTGCATACGACCCGCGTGATCCACTGCAACCTCACCACCCGGACAGCCACCCTCCCGGACCGTGCCAGAATTACCCGTGCTGCCCGCCCAACGCTCCCCCGGCGCAATTTTTGAAAATTGCGCGCTGGCACATCCGCTAGCGGCCACAGTGGCCAGCGGTTTGACCCAGATCAAAGCCGCACCATCCCCGGCGTGATACTTCTCGCAAAACAACCGCGAAAGGACCCGGCCATGCTTCGCCTCGCCGCCATGCTTTATTCCATTATCTCCCCCAGCCTCGCAGGCACCGGCGTGATCGCCGTACTCGTGGCGGGCTACGTCTCCGTGCCGGCAATCGTCGCCTCGGCGGCGGTGGGCGCGATCCTTGCGGTGCCGGTGTCCTACGTGATCGCCACCAAGCTGATCAAGGCGGGCGTGGCCCGGGGCTGACGGCCGACCTGCGGTGGAAAGGCGCGGCGGACACCGCCCTCCTGCAGAGTAAGGGCGCGACAGGCCTGCGGTGCGCGGCCCAAGGATACACTTCAAGCGGTGTCGCCATTGTCTCTTTTCTTACCGGGTCGAGGGATGCCGCGCAGTAGGTGAAGGCTTTCTCAGCCTTGATAGAGAAAGGAGGCTGATGTCGGCCGCGATCTGGTAAACCAATCGTGCATTGGTCCGCAGGGCCTGAAGGAAACCGTTTTCACAGCACGCCCCCTTGTTGCGCATCCAGAACCTGAACTTGCGCTTCAGAGCACAATCGGCCTGAACGCTCCCGTCAGCTTTGGTGAGCGGGTGGCGCAGGGCAAGTTCATGCTGAACAAAGTTGCCGATTGCTGGAACCCCGATGTGATCCTGATCGACGGCGTGACCTATCCCGATAGGGTGATCCGCCTTCGGGGTGTGCCTTTGTCTGCCTAGGGCGCCGCGCCTTAAACATGACACCCCGATACGCAGCCAGGCTTCGCCTGTCCGGGACATTGGTGATGGGAGTTGTTTCAGATTAAAGGCGCGACACTTTAAGACGAGAAAGCTGAGATTGGCCGGCTAAGACTGGCCGCCTAAGATTGGCCGGCTAAGACTGGCCGAGAAACACGATCCGCCCGCCCCCTCTGACCTCAAGGGGGTCGGGCCTCTCCGGAGGGCCGTTCATGCTGTCCTGTTTTCTGCGCCATATGGCCACCGCGAGTCCGACAATCCTGCTGATCGCAGCCTCCGTGTTGCCTTGCAAAAGCTGTTGCCCGGCGATCTGCTGATGGTGTTGTGATGGTGATGGCCGGAGGGGAGCGTGACCCCGGGATGCAAGCATACCTGCGCGGAAAATACCGCCTGAACGATCCGGTGATCCCCCGGTATGTCAAATGGCGCGGCAACGCATTGCCGGGCGATAAGGGCATCTGCCTGCGCCCAACGAGCCGACGCCGCCCGGACCGCGAGGCGCGGCCATCTGACCGCGCGTTCCCATGCCGTGCAGAGGGAATTCCGGCCCCGGTCGCCAAAGCCCTGAGCGCATCTGACGCAGGGTAAGGCCCGGCCTTGTCCCGATCCATACTTGATCGGTGGCCGAAGCCTGCGCACGATGCTGGTGGGAAGTACCCCTTATAGAGGGTGCACTGTTTCTGGGAGGAAATTCAACCATGTCAGATCGCTATGATTTTATTGTTGTCGGCGGTGGCTCTGCCGGGGCGGTGATCGCCACCCGGCTGAGCGAGGATCCCTCGTGCCGTGTCGCGCTTGTCGAAGCGGGGGGCACGCCGCCCGCCCATGAGATGATGCCTGCCGCCGTGGGCAGCCTGCAACTGGATCCGTCGGTCGACTGGATGTACACTGCCGATCCGGGCAACGCCGGTCTGGGCCTCAAGGGCAACCGCATGCCGGTGCCGCGCGGCAAGATGCTCGGCGGCTCGTCGGGGATCAACTACATGGCCTATGTGCGCGGGCATCCCGGCGATTTCGATGCCTGGGCCGAAGGCGGTGCGACCGGCTGGAGCTATGACGATGTGCTGCCCTACTTCATCAAGAGCGAGGATCTGACCCCCAGCAACGAGATCGTGGTGGATGCGGCGGCCCATGGCACCGGCGGGCCGCTGGGCGTCTCCGTCCGCTCGCCCGTGATCCCTGCGGCGCGGGATTTCGTGACGGCGGCGGGCAGCACGGGCATCCCGTCCGGCGATTATAACGGCCGTGACCGTGGTGGCCCTGCCGGTGTCGCATCGCTGTTCCAGACGACCACACGCAAGGGCATGCGCTCCAGCACCTACCGCGCCTTTCTGGCGGGGGCGGTGGAGGAGCGGGCAAACCTCGACATCATCACCCATGCCCATGTGACCCGCGTGCTGCTGTCCGACGGCACACAGGATCTGACCGCGACCGGCATCGAGTACCGCGATGCGAACGGCGCGCTGAAGCAGATCCACGCCAGCCGCGATGTGGTGCTGAGTGCCGGTGCCGTCGGATCACCGCAGATCCTGATGCTGTCCGGCATCGGCCCGCGCCGCGAGATCGAGGCGGTCGATATCGAGTGCCGCCATGAGCTGCCCGGCGTCGGCAAGAACCTCAAGGACCATCTGCACTGCCCGCTGTTCTTTCCGGCGCCCGGCATCGGGGTCTCCGTGGCCGAGATCGGCATTTCCGCAGGTCCGGATGCCCTGCGTGCCCCCGCAGGCCCCCTGCCCGCCGATCCGGCGGAGGACGTGAACCTGTCGCCAGAACTCGCAGGCCTCAAGGCCGAGGCCGAGCGGCGTCTGGGCCAGTGGATGGAGACCGGCGAGAGCCTTGTATCCTCCTCGATCTATGATGCGGTCGTATTCTTCTCGACGGGCCTGGGCGACGACTACAGCCATGATGCCCAGATCGGCTATGTGCCCTGCGGCTTTGACGCGGTGCAGCTGGGCGACCGGCTGTTCATCGATCTGGAGACGTTCTTTGAGGATCCGGACAAGACATTGGCCGCAGATCAGGAGAACATGATCCTGCTGGCCAACCCAGTCCTGCCCCACAGCACAGGCGAGATCGTTCTGGCCAGTGCAGATCCCGCCGAGGCTCCGATCATCCGGATGAACTATTATACCGATCCCCATGACCTCAAGGTGATGGTGGCCGTGATGCGCAAGGGCCTCGATATCGTGGCGAACTGGCCCGGCGACATGAAGCCCGGGCCGCTGAACGTGCCGCCCGCGCTGGCCAGGAAACACGGCTATGTGCCGGGGGCGGTGCCCAGCGATGCGCTGCTGGAGAACATCGCGCTGCATTATTCGACCACGGTCTACCATCTGTGCTCCACCTGCCGGATGGGCGATGTGGTCGATGCGCAGCTGCGGGTGAGCGGGGTCGCGAACCTGCGGGTCGCCGATGCCAGCATCATGCCGAACATCGTCAGCGGCAATACCAATGCCGCTTCGATCATGATCGGCGAGAAGGCGGCAGACATCCTGTCGCAGGCCTACAGCCTGCAGCGCAGCGCCGCTGCCTGAAAGCCAAAGCTGCCTGAAAGCCAAAGCTGACGGAAGGCCACTGTGAATGGATCCGCGTGCGGGGGAGTGCCCTGTACGCGGGCAAACCACTCAGGAAAACCGGACGCTTTGCAAAAAATGCCCACTGGGTGTGAAAAGTGGTGTTCGCCCCCGACAAATGCCGCTAGCTTTGCGTGACCCCGCGCAGACAAGCGGGGGAATGACAGGCGCGTTGCCTGCACAGGGAGGAAGACAATGACATATAATCTGACAGGATCTTTTGCGGGCGGCTTGCGCGCCCTGCTGGCACCTGCGGCGTTGATTGCACTGGGCTTTGCCCCTGCGGCACAGGCCCAGGAGCTGTCGATTGCGACGGGCGGCACCGGCGGGGTGTATTTCCCCTACGGCGGTGGTCTGGCAGAAGTGATCAACAACCATGTCGAGGGCGCCACCGCCAGCGTCGAAGTGACCGGTGCGAGCGTCGAGAACATGGCGCTGATCGAGCGCGGTGACAGTGACATCGCCCTTGTGCAGGCAGATACCGTGTTCCAGGCGCTCAACGGGACGGGCGTCTTTGAAGGCAAGCAGATCGCAGACGCCCGCGCGCTGGCTTCGATCTATCCCAACGCGATCCAGCTGGTCACGCTGGCTGACAGCGGCATCACCAGCATCGAGGATCTGCGCGGCAAGCGCGTATCGGTCGGCGCCCCCGGGTCCGGCACGGAGCTGAGCACGCAGCTCATCCTGGCCGCCAACGGCATCACCTACGATGATTTCGAGCCTCAGCGCCTGAATTTCAACGAGACAGCAGATGCCATCCGGGACGGCGATATCGTCGCGGGTTTCTGGAGTGTAGGGCCGCCGACATCCTCGATCATGAACCTCGCAGCGACGCGCGAAATCAGCGTGATCGGGTTCAGCGATGATGAGATCGCAAATGCACTGGCCGCAGAACCGACATTGGCAGCCTTTACCCTGCGGGCCGGTCTCTATGACGGTATGGCAGAAGCGGTGACCACCATCTCCATGCCTAATGTTCTGGTCGTGCATGCGGATATGGACGAGGAGCTGGCCTATAACATCACCAAGGCGATGTACGAGAATGTGGCCGAGCTGATCGCGATCCATCCCGCGGCCAATGACACCACCATCGAGTTTTCGGTGGCGTCCACGCCGATCCCCTTCCACCCCGGTGCGCTGCGCTACCTCGAAGAGGTGGGTGCCGCCATTCAGGATCGCCAGCGTCCGTGAGCCAAGCCACGAGAGGGCGGTCCTTGCGGGCCGCCCTTTTCATCTGCGCCATGAGCCTCGCTGCACCGCTTGCTGCCGGGGACAGGCTGGTCGTCGAAACCCGGGAGGGGGCGATACTGGGCCAGCTGGCATTTGACGCAGGCCAGGAGGTGTGCCTGTCGTGGTCGCATTCCGTGACAGGCGGTGCGGTGTCTGACTGCTTTGAAAACCGCGCGGGGCAACTGACGCTCACCCGCAGCTACCTGCATGATTTTGCCGCAGGGCTGGGCGAGGTGGCCGGGCGCGGCAGGCTGCGTTCGGCGGCAGGCGGCGGCTACTGGATCGAAGACATCGACGAGGTCCTTCCCGACAATGCGCTGTTCCTGCGGGTGGGCACCGCAAGTGTGGGGCATCAGCTGCGCGGCGCGCAGGCCGGTCTGGATCTGAGCGCCCGTGCTGCAGGCCAGCGGGTCACGATGCGGCTGGTGCCGAAGGCCCCCTGACCGCAGACCCCTTATCTTGGGCTGCTCCTTCACGAACAACCGCGCAAGCGACAGGAAATGAACATGACCAACCAGACCACCGATCTGCCGCTGACGGCCAATTCCGCCGATGCGGTCCAGCCACGCGCGGTCCTTTGGATGATCACCATTGTCGCGATCACCATGTCGCTGTTCCAGATGTACACCGCAGGAATAGAGACGCTGGGCCTGTTCTATCAGCGCTCTGCCCATCTGGGCTTTGTGCTGGTGCTGGCGTTCCTGATCTTTCCGGTCACCGGCGCAGTGCGCCCGCGCGGCACCCTCGGCTGGCTGGTGGATGGCCTGTTCCTGATTGCGGGCTTCCTCAGCGGATTCTACATTTTCTATTTTCTGGACGACATCATCGCCCGTGCCGGGTGGTGGTCGCAGACCGACATCATCATGGGGATCATCTGTACCGTCGCCGTGCTGGAGGCGAGCCGCCGTGTGGTGGGCCTTGGCATGACGATCATCGGGATGGTAGCGATCTCCTATGCACTGGCGGGACCGCGCGGCGCGCTGCCCGGATTGGGCGAATGGATGCCCGGCATCCTTTCACACCGGGGTGCCAGCGTGGAGCGGGTGATCGGCCAGCTCTATCTGGGTCAGGAGGGGATCTTTGGCCTGCCGCTGGGCGTCGCCGCGACCTATGTGTTCATGTTCGTCCTGTTCGGTGCCTTCCTCGAGGTGACGGGTGCGGGCAAATTCTTCATTGATCTGGCTTTTGCCGCCACGGGGCGCAAGCCGGGCGGGCCTGCCAAGGCAGCAGTGATCGCCTCGGCGGGCATGGGCTCCATCTCGGGGTCTGCCATTGCCAATGTGGTGACGACGGGGGCCTTTACGATCCCGCTGATGAAGAAACTCGGGTATAAACCCAAGGAGGCTGGCGGAATCGAGGCTGCCGCCTCCACCGGCGGGCAGATCACGCCGCCGCTGATGGGCGCGGGGGCGTTTCTGATCTCCGAATATACCAACGTGCCCTATCTCGACATCGTCATGGTCTCGATCTTTCCGGCGATCCTGTATCTGGGGACGGTCTATCTGTTCGTGCATCTGGTGGCGATGAAGACGGGGATGACCGGCATGGCGGCCTCGGAGCTGCCGGTGGTGCGCGATGTGCTCTCGGCAGGCTGGCAGTTCATCGTACCGCTGCTGGTGCTGATCTACCTGCTGGTCAACAACATCTCCCCCACGCGGGTGGGTTTCTGGGCGATCCTGTCGGTGGTCGCGGTCACAGCGCTGCGCGCGGGCTGGGGGCTGTGCATCTCGGGTCCGCGCGCCGGCACGCCGCTGACGGGTGCGGGCCTGCAGGCCTCCTTGTTGCGCGGCCTGCGCCTGATGGCCCGCGCGCTGGAGCTGGGCGCGCGCAACGCGGTCGCGGTCAGTGTCGCCTGTGCAGTGGCGGGGATCATCGTGGGCGTTGTGGGGCTCACGGGGTTGGGCCTCAAATTCTCCTCGATGATGATCTCGCTATCGGGCGGCAATCTGGCGCTGGCGCTGGTCTTTGTGCTGATCGCGAGCCTGATCCTCGGCATGGGTCTGCCGGTGACCGCCGCCTATATCGTGCTGATCGTGCTGGT
>Ga0136559_1000499_pt1 | contig 13354 bp, 9 predicted proteins | sample AntRauMeHopE1496_FD_104633 | JGI IMG/M metagenome (GOLD analysis project Ga0136559, IMG submission 104633) | Saline lake microbial communities from Rauer Islands, Antarctica - Metagenome Hop E1 #496 | ecosystem: Environmental > Aquatic > Non-marine Saline and Alkaline > Saline | place... | reverse complement strand
GACGCCATCGTACGACCAGAGCAGACAAACGGCGCCGGTCGCTATATCGGAGATAGCGTCCTTCTCGCTGAAGCAGCAACCACTAACATGGAGGAGGGTGTCATCGTTTTTCTCGACCAGGAGAAAGCTTTTGATCGAATCACTGGTATTCGACCAGTTCCGACGAAGTCCATTTCGTTGGAAAAACACCGGAAACCGTCAGAATAACATGATAATTTTATAAGAAAATCATGTGCTCAAAAAGAAATTCTGATGGAAGATGACGAATTGTTCCGACGATATTTTTCTGATGATTTTCCTGATGTATTCTTACGAAATGAAAACCATCAGAACGCAAAAGCGTCAGAATGTGTTGGAATACCGTTGGAATCGGGTTCTGACGAATCTGACGATTTTTTAAACCGCCAGAACCTGTCGGAATCTGCCATCAGAATATTGGGCCAGCAGCACGCCATAAGAAAAATCATAGGAAAACCATCAGACCTCTTGTGTCAGAATGCCGTCAGAACTCGTCAGCACAACTCACACCCACACCATGCCCACACCGGTGAGAAATGCAATAACAGCAGTGGGAGTGGTACTATGGGAGGGAAATACAGTTGTAGCTGTAAGCGTATCTTTAATACTTAATGATGAAGACTTTTGCTGGTATAATAATATTCAATTTACAACATAAAGCTGCCTTATTCACTGCTGCCTTTTTAATATGCTACTCAACGTGTGCCACACTGATTCGGAGTGCTGATTCTTCCAACGGCGAGTAAGTCCCAATTCAGTGACGCCATTGTTCGTATAAACTATTTGATAGATTAGTGTACATATTAATCGAACTGCTCATTCCATGCTCTTCCTAGGTAGATAACAGGCAGCTCTGCAATAAAAAGAAAAGAAAAGTAAAAGAGGAAGGAAGTAAAAATCTAGGCCCGGTGTGTTTGCCGAGTAACCCAGCTTTTGCTTCTAATAAGAAAGTTGTGCTAACTTATAGTTTTGCAAGCAAAGCTAAATTTTCCTTTCCACGCTCTCATTGAGAAGATGCGGAAAAGGTCCCATAGTTAAAGAGATTGTTAAGGGCCAGTTCGTGAACGCCAAAGCTGCTCGTCAAATCAGATGCGTAAAGGCCGCAAGAAACGACTGACACTACTTTCGAGAAACGGGCTTTGTCCCTCCTCTTTTAAGAGAACACCAAGGACGCACACGACCTGTTCAATATTGAACTGCCTGGTGAGTGATCCTCCGCATTCCTTTACGTGAATAAAGACGTTTGTGACGACGCCTACAGCGGTTGCAACGAATATCGCTGGATCCGTTTCATTCGAATAAAAATGAAAAGTTCAATTTGCAGTTCCAAGTTACACATGTTTGTGTCATAATTCATACCTTGTATGTTCCAAACCCTCCCCTCGATTTCTACAAAGTTGGCTGTGTGCAGTCGCATTCTTCTACACGCCCACCAAGGCCGCAGCGTCTCCGTGCCGGTTGCTGTGTGGACGACCGCTTCCTTGAAAATCTAATATTTGTTGCCGGGTTAGGACTTAACTTGAGTTGATAAACATAACTAACCTTACTTTGATTGTCGCACTTCGAGGAGTAAGGTGTTCATGGAGCTCGACGGGCACTTCTTTCAGATTGACTTGGCCTTTGAGATTTGGTAGGCAAAACCTTCATAATTAGTTCTGGTCTATTTTCTGACCAAGCGAAGTCGATCCTTACCTTTCAGTAATGTATTTCGTACCTTCAAGTCGTAGACTTGCTCCAAGGAATCTCTAGTAAAATTTCTAAGCGCCTGTTTCATTCCACATTAATATTTGAAACGTGAAGATTATACTACGTCTGTCAAATGTGTTGATTGTACCGCTTTGCGTTCGAAGAATATCATGATGCTAATCTCCGGATTCCGCGTGGAGTTAAGTCGGACCGGTCTTCGGAATAGTTGAAATGCTCGTTTGTTAGCATAGAATGAATTATAGAAAATACTTGTATGCGTACTAAGCAAATAAGTACCTGATCGCATCGCGCATCCTTCTTTCGAGCCACCATCCCATCGTATGCCGGAGTGTCCCTACAAGCCGAACTTGTTTAGGGACCTCCCTTACAGCAAGGTGGAAGGTAGTCGAGAGCGTCTTCATGCCCCTTAGAACAACTCTATGATCAACGTTGGTTAAGTCCTATTTAGGGATTAGTTAAGAAACTGACAGGCAAACTACCCAAGGCAGCAGGCATTTACCCTTTCGTGGAACTGAGCAAACAACAATAACTCACTTTCAGCTGTAGCTAGCTCTGCCTCAGTCACGTTCACCTTCATCATAGTGAGGTACGCGTTGCTATCGAAAAGAGATGAGATGCCAACACCAGCAACTGGTTGTCACTCGATGCAAAATATACCGCATCTGCATGATCGCTGTAAAAAATTGAGGACAGCAATTGCCCTCGAAGAGCGGAATTCCGAATCGCGCAACGGTTAACCAGTCCTCTCCTAATGAATCGGAGACGTACAAATATGTTTGCCTCGGAGGTATACAATCGTGTCGAATTGGAATAGTAGACTACCAGTCATTTGATTGTTCCTCCAGTCTATAAGGGACGAATGGCCAACCGGTGTGCAAACCCTTTTGAATCTAGCCATCGAATTAGTATGTTCAATATTTTGTTGATCTCTGTGGAGCAAAATTGGTGTAAAGCTTTCTCTTACTTTTGAACTATGTCCTTTGCTTGATCACGGGTCGCAGCAAATGAACCGGGGTATGACGATGCTTGGGTTTGTCTAGAAATTTCATGATAAGGTGATTAATCATATACTCAGAATACTCGATGCATAATGCACGGCATATCATTCGAAGCGCGTAGTGGCAGATGACAAAGTAAAAAAGAGGTGTTGATAATAAGAGGATGTAGCAAAAATTGGTAGGAAGCGAAGCCGATTCCGTACTCGCTCTGCTTAGGCATGAGCAGTGTACACTGCCGCTTCACGATGTTCTCATTGAAGGTGTGCATAGCTTCTATGATCACGCCGTCTCGCGCGTGAAAATATGGGACATCCAGCAACGGAGACCAGCTATCATTGCCAGCCGTTGCCTCAGCTTCGAATAACAATATGATTGCGCCTTGACTCTAAATGTTTTGCATTACTTACCCATTGATCCCTGTATCTCGCTACATGTTACAGAGACAAAATGAAAAGTATGTCAATGCAGGAACACGATGAATGGATAAAGAGAACCATAATTGGAAACTTGAAAAGCTACTCGCATAGCCGAGCCAGCATATGCAATTTCTCTCAGTCTGAGTCGAGAATATAGTACCGACAGATCGTTGTATTCGCGCGATGAGCAGTCAGTGGCCATAGATAACTCATGAAGGTGTTGCGCAGTTACCCTGGTCTCCTGCAAGAAAGGATCATCAGATACAGAAAGTTGGCTTACATCTACTTTGCGTGGTTATATATTGATGATACGAGAGAAGGAACTAGAAGATCAATTGCCGTACTGTGTCATCCCTTGCTCTAGCTGCAGGTTCGAAATATCCATCATAGTAGAGTCCCTTGGCGTTGCGTATGATGGTTGCACGTTGTCTGCCTTTAGAATGGCATAGGTGGCAGGAGCTGATCGCTGTTCCGCCCTTGAAGCTAGAAAAACGTCATTCATCATGAATTAATTTTTTTTAAGCAAGGACCGGAATGGTAGTTTTCCCAATGCAAAAGCCCAATATTATGCCTCTGATGTTAGCAGAAGCGAGTAAACAACTACTAGTAGCTTGAGCAGCTCTGTGAATAGGGCGGCTTCGAAGAATACGTTTACAGCACGAATAAACTTAAATCTGGCATATAGATGCATGTTGAAATGGATACATGACTCATTCCGGAATTGCAAATTGTACCTCATAGCCTTCGTTCTTGCTTCATATCGCGATTGCGTAAAAACGAAAAAAACATTTGTTAATTGAATGCAATTGCAAAAGGTAAATTTGAAATTTCATCATGCGCTATAGATTATATGAAAGGCAAGTTAGGCAACCATGCTATCCCGATTAGTACCTGGAAGATCTCCTTCGAGCGAGCATAAGGCAAAAAGGTACCGTCGACCGTTCAAATTGCCACAAGCAGCTACACCGCCTAAAAAAAGAAGATAGATATCCATTAGCCACACCAAAAACGCGCTGTACATGTGACCCTAGCTTATTTACTACGTTACGTATGTTGAAAAGCGGTGGCCATGCGCAATGCGCGACTTTCTCTACCTTCCTCCACGTTAATGTAGAGTAATTCTTTTCCCAGCTGCTCCAAATAAGGTGCATACGATGATGGTTGTGATGGACCTACGGATCCCCATAGTTTCATTAGAATAGCTATATGCGGCGCCGCCTAGAAAAATGGGAGTATGTAGTGCCTCGTCATCAGTTAACATCTATATTGCCTATATACTAGCAATAAATAGATCAGTAAGCACTCATTAGGTTTATGAATTTATAATTCTAAATAGTATGCGAATAACAATTGGGACAGTAAAAAACATTCATATGTGAGCATGCGCATGCATGCAAATGTCACAATCATATCAAATATATCGATGTTATATCCTTAAATTTGAATTTAATTTTGTGTACTGAAGGTACTTGTACAACCAATTGCAAGTTTGTAATCGAATATTAATTACTCATATCAATTGTAGTATGCCTACCGAACGCCAGCTGACCTACCTGGAATAATCCCATACAGGAGGGTCATTTCTGCCAATGTTCTGACGGTTGGAGACACGTTCCAGCACCGTAGTAGTATTGGCGTCGTACTCCGTTTTGATCTCTATAGTTATATACACGACCACCCCGCAAATATTTGAAATAAAATTCGAATTCGAAATAGAAAATAAAGAAGAAATTATCAAGAAGATCTAGAATTTATGTCGACGCATGTTTCTTCTTAAAGCATTATGCCAATTTCAACTTATATAAACACCGACTGCTACTAATGCACTGCAATGGCAACTGAAAATTGAATGTGACACTTTCCTCGTGTGGCTGGACTCCATCCAGACCCAAAGATAAAAAAATAACATGGAAATCATCCCAGTCGACGGGTTGGCTTTGTTGTCCTTCATACCAAAGCTTAAAGTTTTTCTACAAGAGTCATGATCAATAACACACCCACCCAAAAAGGAAAAAGTGTCATATGTAAATGTATACATGATCTTTAGGTTGTAAATTACTTTTTATAAGTATTGCATCTAGCTTAAAACTATGTGCACAAAGTGCAGATCAAACGTTAACTAGGTTGAATGGCATCAAATTTAAACGTACTTGATGCTTAATAATCATGAATAGAAACATAATATATTAGTATTATACATACGAATCTCTTGATTCTTAATTCATCAGCAAAAGCGCAGCTAGACTTTATACTAGCTAGCTCACATTAAATATTAAAAAAAGTGGCATAGTATCTTTAAATTTATGTAAAACGTTTACATTTAACAATAATAGTCTCATCTCATGACCTATACAAATTCATTACCAGACTCCACTGGAGCAGGTCAGATTCGACAACATCCCCGTAGACACTTTTCTGCATGCCGTAGTTTGAAAAGAGCCAGTCATCGCTTTCCTATCATATATACAAATAGATTGGTAAAAATACAACATACAAATATGAGTGAAAAGCATGCAGCGAAAAAAACCGTATGTATATAAGGGTTGAGGTAGCAATTGCACTTTCAACATTCACATTTTAAAAAAATTGAATTTGAGAGCTAGATTTGCGTCAGCTTTCGTACTATTCCAATGAAATTTTCTTGGAAGAGCTTGTCGTGGACCAATTCCTTGAGCCTTTCCCTGATAGGAGAACAATAAAAGCGACGACCTGTTAAAGGGATATAAATAAAATGGTAAGTATTACCATCCATATCTGCTCATTCCTCTTTTAATAGCGATATATATACAGTGACTATGGATAATTGGTTCAATTGAAATAAGGAATTATAGTGCAATTAATCTTGCTGCATAACATAAAACGTGGCTATAATAAAGAACATGCAAATTAAAAGCATCCATACGCATGGTCATATACATACATCCGGTTAATTTTCCAACTCCAGATTGATGGCCATCAATTGCGACGCTCTTGCATTTGACACAGAGAATATGTTGCTTCGTTTGGAGCAACGATCTGTTCTTCTCTCTCTGAGGAGCATCCTGATTGTAAAAATAACGATACATTGCGGAAAATAAGTAATTTTAACTGTGTAGGCGCATGCACTCAAAACACGCAATGCAAGAGAGTTAGTGTATTGGAGACAACATAACTGGAAGTATCGGTGAAAATGAGTGAACCAAGAAGTTCGCATAATAGAATTCCGCCAATTGCAAATATTACTAGCAAGGGACGCCGAAGCACTTGCAATTGGAATAAAGATATACATGTACTATGAGCGCTCCTTATGTTGCTTCTCGACTGGCTTGTCTGGAAATTATAGCCTATAGCTAGCTATAGAGTTTCCTACAAAATAGACTCGTAGTAGACAAATATACGTATGTGCAGGACATTAAGCGATAGACAACGAACCAATTGCAGGTTGCAAGGAGAAGGGGCCAAAATACGGAAGTTGTGTTGTTTAATTTGAGTATAGATTGATCAACAGAGCTGAAGATAACAATTTTATGTGGGCACGCACTTTGAGACTCTCATCAGGTTCCAAAGGATGATCGCATTGTGCGCAGTGCAACCTCACGAAAGAGGAAGGATGAGGAATAGACAGCAACTGTTTTAAAATATTTTAATCAATTAATAGTATTAATAGCAAGGCAAAGCATGATCGTGAAGTGGATTGCCTTTCAGTACACGATGCATTACTTACACGTGACATCGAAACATTATAGCATGCAATTTTACAGGCGATGTTGGCAGCTGATGTTGGCTTCTCGGACAAATTGACTAATGTATCCTACATGAAACTATGAAGACGACATCGCATACCGAGTCAATATCCTGAAGCTTGGTAGGAAAAACCATTTTGTCGACCAAAATGGACTTGGAAGGAATGCTTTCCTTCCAGAGAGACAGTATCGACTCGACACTCTCTTCTGTTAATGTATGCTTGATAGCCAATTTGAGAATGCCAACGCAAAACTATATTTGGTAGGCAAGTGATGGACAGGCAATATCTGGTAAGTCCCTTAAAATGCATCCGATTTTCATTACTTTGTCTCAATCAATAAGTGTGATTCAAAAGATTATGCTTTCCTCTGCTCTGGTTCTGTGTATAGAAGCTTGTATAGCCTACTTGCATCAAATCGAGTATGAATGTTTCAAACCTGCTGTAGGGTCATTGGCGACTGGTCGAAAAGCATCGTCTCAAGAAGCTCAGTCTAACAATAGGAAACAACGATAAGCCACCTGTATAAGCTTATAGTTACTCAGACATCAATTATTGAAATTTGACAGATACAGTGGTATAACAATCGTTTTAAAAAACAAGTTTTGCATAATTGTCACCGGGTCTTTCAATAGAGTAGCAGTTTTTTTGAAGCGTGGAGATAAAAATAAAAAACGAACCGGAAATCGTTACCCTCTCGTATTCAATAGCTGCATCGTACATCGTTTCGATGTCCCAGCCGACTATATCTTCTGCAGTTTCTGTTGGAAAGATAACGATCTTTTTAATAGATATTCAGTAACCAAAAATAGATGGAAAAAATGCGATAGTTCCTAAAAATATGTTTAAGGAGGAAAGGCACCTTATGCATTACAATACGTAGGACTGACCGAGGCTAAGGGTATTTAGGTTGCTAATGTGATGCTAATTACTGGAATTCGTAGGTGTGGGGTTAAGCAGGGGCCGCTCCTTATGCTATTTCAGATGTTGTTTCTAGCTATTACCTTAAAAGATGAAAGAGGCAATGCCATAATTCGAATTTCAGCTCACATCGAGCTTGACAAATATCCCAAAAGAAAACATACCGTTGCAATCTTCGTAGGATATACTATCTGAATCTCCACTACTACAATGCTGCATTTCATCATCGTCATCACTGTCGCTAGTGACAGCAATCGAGTAGATAGATTCGTCCGAACTCTCAAAAAGGTTGCTGTTGCTTCTGCCATCTTCATAATGCGATATAGGAGACTTCCAAAAAGAGGCATATTAAAAGTGAATATATCAGGTTGAACAGAAGTAATCTGCTTTCCAAATGTGATCATAATATGTCTAAGCACTTACCGTAAGGAATGGTACACCCGCATTTCTGGCGTCTGAATGAATATTTCTTTCCTCGTTAAAATTGTTGTTATCTTCTTCTATTTTTTTAAGCACAAAAATTTGGTCGCGCATCGATAATATATTAGGTGGCTTATATGTACTGATAGCATAGAAAATAGTTGACAATATCTATCTTACCTTGGGCATCAAAGCCATATTCTTCGTTGTTGTCATCACCGCATTCTACTTCATTTTCGAATGAACACGCTTCCTGAACATTTGGTGACCCAGGACAGTCTTCATCTTTTCATTGGGCGAAAGGGGCGATAGATGGCGTCAGAAAACGCTATGAATGAAAAATTAGCAATACACTCACCAGACGATGGCACAATACGGCTATCATGATCCTTCCGTAATAACTCTTCAACATGTTCCGGAGCCAAGTCATGCTCAAATGGACCGAGGTAGGTGACCCTCTCTTATGAATGTAATCCGGACAACAGCAGGTACCAGAGAAATTAGTTTCGAATGACCATCTTTGAAGGCAATGCATTTGAATAAATATACCTCGAGTTCGTTGTCGCTTAAAGTCAGGATATGGAATATCGCGATTCCGATCGCCCTTTGCGCCACTCATCTCTTTCCAATTCGCCGACGATGTCTACACGATGCTTTATATAATAAGTACTTTCGATCTTCATTATGTAGCATATGGAGTTTATGAACAACACCATTTTGAGTCGTCTAGTATAATTTCAATCTGAAGCACAAATATGCAAATGAGACAGTTTCTACGATCCAATCTTTGGTTCTGAAGATGAAACGTTTATTTTCTACAGCAATGATGCAGTCTGGAACAACATCATGCGATACTTTTGCTCAAAAACTCAAAATGGCAAAGGATGTCGCTTACCCAAGGTTTATGACGTACGCGTTACAGATATTATAGCGTACATCAGAGTCATTCCAGTACCATGCGTATCAGTCGGGGCGAAAGATTGTGGCGTCACATGACAATGGTGCTGAGCATTAGAACCTATATGAGAATCATTAGCTTTGACGAGACCCATTGTATTATTAGTCGAAATGACTGTTACAAAGTCACAAGAAAAGTTTAACAGCAATTTGGTCGCTCCGCCGCTCAAAAATTGCGCGCGCAACCCACTCCTCGCGAAATGACTGTTACAAACCTTCGCATAAGTTGCTCCTTCACGCGGAAACGCTTACAGCAAGGTCACCTGAGACAATTGCGCGCGCAACTCTCTCGGGCGGACAGCTTCAGCGGGTTGGAAAAGCAGTAGTGCAACGGCAAACACCCTTTTCAGCTACTCCAAAGTCAGGTGGAGAGTACTGGACATGAAAAGACAAGCAGCCGTTAACTTTTTTTCCTGACTATAAAAAGGCGCTACCGGTACTTTAGGCATTTCACTTACCTTCCCGTCTTTAGTTGAGCTAGAGCCAAGTAGTGGCAAAATACTCGTTAAGAGACTTGCAAGCATGCCAATTGTTGACGTAGAGAGAGAGCTTAGAGAAGAGATTGAGGAGCTTAGCGATGAACAGAGACAATGGTTTGCCGACTTTGTCAACTTTTTTGACAAACAAGTCGCACCTTTTGGTATGGAGGCGAGTGAGAAAATTGCCTTTCTCAAGAACAAGGGAGGGTCTCTATTTTTCCCTTTCAACGAGCAAACGACAGTGAGTTTTGCAGAAGCACACTTCGTTCCAGCGAGACGTAATGTCTTTGTGAACGTGTGTCGAGGTAAGTTCTACACTCTGTAAAGTAGATATCGCTTCGTGATTTTGCTAACTGTAAAACTAGGCTTTGCTCACAAACAAGACAAAGGGTCTCTGGAGAACTCCCCGGGAACAGGTGCGTTGATAATGTATTTGAGCGCTCGACTGCATATTGACATTAAACGAACGTGCACACAGTGTGTAAGAAGCTTAAGCGAAGCCATCCTCACCTGTACAACCAAGACTTCAACTCAAAGCTTTGCGACGTCGTCGGCCAACTTCTAGCAGATGCCGGAACGAACGTGGAAAGTCTTATGCTGCTTAAGTATCAAGTCGGGACGAAAGTCAAGTCGCTCATGAACCGTCTTGCGGAAGAGGCCAGCATGAGGGCATCTGGAGCCAACCCAGCTCTTCTGCAAGATTCTGAAATCCGTGAACACTTCCCAGAGCACAGCACAAAATACATCACCTCGTACGCGCTGGAAAGGATTCGGAGCCAAAAGAACTACCTCCAGTCGGGTCGCCCAATGAAACTTTCTCTCCAAACGCAAAAGCGCAGAAAAATGCAAGGCAAGCCGATTGACAACGAACATTGCCGCTTTTGGAAAATTACTAGCAGTTCATCCAACCGCGGAAAGACACCTGTCGTGGAGTACACTACCTTCTGGGGTAAGTAAATTTTCAACGTGACTGTGACGTGATGGTACATGTTGTGATCAGGTTTTGAAGGCGAAGTTTAGCAGTCATAGTGTCCCTATTACGAAGATGCAAGCTAATTTATCACGTGAGGTGTGTTCTACTAATGAAATCAGTCACGTCACCTAAAAAAAAAAGTGGGGTGACGGAAGAGGATGGTGAAAGCTGGATGGTGAAAGGATGAAACTGAGAACTCTGGTAGAGATTGGTAGGATGAGCGGTAGAGAGAGCGGTGGAGCTGAGCGGTGGAGAGCGGTGGTGGTACCGGTACCAGTAAAAATGTCTGTGGGCGAAAGCTGAGGTGTTGGAAAGTTGGGGAAAAGCCTGTGAGCAAAACTTGAGGCGCTGGAAATAAATGGAAAAAGTCTGTGGGCAAAAGATCAGTGAGAGTAGGCCCGTCATAGTAGCAGGAGGTACCGGTACTAGCTAGAACAGTAGGCGGCGGTAAGGGAAGCACTGCGTTGAAGCGAGTTTGGCGAGGCAAGGTGTGGCGGTGAAGTCTCGAAGTGTTAGCAGAGGGATTGAGGAGTGACTGGAGCGACTGATGAAGTTGACTTAAATCACGTGCCTTTTGTTTGTTGTTACAGAGTCTCAGGTTGACTTTGAAGCGCTGTCTGTGGAGGACTTGAAGGACCTTTTGGAGACGTTCCTCAACGTTCAAAGGGTTTCAGATGACCCCGACAAACGGTGGAAACTGGAATTCCAAGGCCTTGCGTCTGATTCATCAAGCTCTTCGGGAAACACAAAGCCAAGGTTGAGATACCTTTTGTCAAAGGACGACCAACGCAGTAGTCGGACATTGAATAGGGTAAGCCTTCTAGTCATCTGCTCATTAGCTATATTGCATATTGTTTGTCTGAGCTCGAACCTTCGCAAGGATAAAAATTGTCTTGAGAATCTCAACGCCTGTATCATAGTCTTGAGAAGTATTTTGGAAGTGCTTTCACATATATACGTACGCAATTACCAGTTTGCCTAAACTTATCAAGCAAGAGCTGACAATATAAATAATTGCAATCCGATGCACAAACATACACTGAGTCTAACAATTGTCCTCATATTTAGCTATTCTCGAAGTTGGAGTCGCTGTTCGATCTCCTGGTCGGAATCGGGTGTATTAACATCCTAGACTCCGACCTTCGCAAAGGCGGTGAATGGCTGAACAAGGGTGGGTGGGTCCAGAAGCCCAGGCAAGCGGCTCTTGTTGGCCAATTCTTCTCCAAGGGTCAAAACGAAGAAGGGTAAGAGTCCCGTTACAAAAATGATGACAAGTCGTGTGTTGAACTGACAATGGTATTCTTTATAGCGAGCGCTTCACTGAAAAGAGCTTCAAATGCCCTTTTCGGATGCATCCCTTCCTGGAGCCAAGCCAGGCTCAGAAGGCGAATCTTCTGAGCAAGATTTGCACTTTTGAGGAGTACCTCGGCCTCGACGAAGAAAGGGTCTCCGAGGCACTGAATGACCGCCCCTTGTTGCTGAAACTTTGCGACACTATCAGCCAAAAGTTTTTCGGGTGCCGAGCTGGCGAGCGCTACCAGGAAAGGAAGGCGATCGCTACTAAAGGGCAAGCAACAAGGTAGATACCTGTTTTGTAACCTTGATCACGTCGCAAAAATTTTTGGGCTAAAGTATTCATATTTTAAAGAGCTGAGAAGAGGAAACGGCAGTTGCAAATGGAAGGTCGCAGCTGCGACGACAACGTCTCCAATGCGTACACGGAGTCGGACACAGCGTCACCAGACGCCCAACGACGCCGTTTGTCTGATGCCCATTCAGATGATGACGATTAATGAAGATACAGCCATTCGACTTCCGCATACCTTCGTGGTTATTTTACCATTTATTAGTAGTAATGTATTAAATATTTTTTACTGTAATTAATATAAAAATTTTTTCATTGTTTATTTCTGTATATATTTTTATGAACAATGAGTTTCTGTAGCTGTTATCTGTAGAAATATATAAATAGGAGAATAGGAGACTGCAGCTGGGCCTGTCGAGTTTCGAAGCGTGGGCACCAAAGCACCGGTGAGAGGCGCCGTAGCTGCCGGTAGCTAATAGTACCGGTTCCGTACTGGTACTATTGGTTGCTCCAAAGAATAAAATGATTTGTATCAAAATTGTCATAATTATTATCCTTAATGAGCCACGTTGATTTCAAATCACAGATTACATTCATATCAAAACCAACAAATCAAAATCAAACCATATGATTCTTATATGCTCTGGCATGAAACGTTCGAGACGCTTCCAGGTTGATCCGTTCTGACGGAAATAGCCATCAGAATCCGTATCAGAACTCGTCAGTTTGGGGTCAGAAACCGTCGTACAGCGTCATCATAACGTCGTCCTTAACATTCTGACGGAAAGAAAGCCATCGTAACTTCGTCAGATCACGTGCCAGAATAACATCAGAATCCAAGTTCTGACGTTTTTTTCTCATCAGAACCGCATGAGACAATCATTAGAATGTGTCGGCATAATCGTCGGAATAAAATTCTTACGGATAATTCTGACGGTTGGACGACGAATTCTCATAGCGTTCCTGCGGTTTCTGATGCATTTGTGCTGACGGTTTCTGATGATGTACCAATGGATTCTGATATGCATCCGAATTCTTTGAATACCAGTGTGACATATTGAATGTTTACCATTCCTTTCTCCTTCAGTTCCTTTGCATAGAACATTTTCGGAGCAATGTGTTTGGTCCGATCTCCTTTGATAAATCCTGTATTGACCTG
>Ga0136559_1000498_pt1 | contig 13361 bp, 10 predicted proteins | sample AntRauMeHopE1496_FD_104633 | JGI IMG/M metagenome (GOLD analysis project Ga0136559, IMG submission 104633) | Saline lake microbial communities from Rauer Islands, Antarctica - Metagenome Hop E1 #496 | ecosystem: Environmental > Aquatic > Non-marine Saline and Alkaline > Saline | place... | reverse complement strand
GTAGTTGTGCGTGGAAGCTGTAAATAGGTATTCGGTGAAGTCATCCTGCTTGGTACTGACACCTTTGGATCCTACTCCACCTCTACCCTGTGTTTTGTACTCGGTGAGGGCCGTACGTTTTACATATCCTTCATTCGAAACGGTGATAACCACTTCTTCATTCGGGATCATATCCTCGTAGCTGAAGTCTTCAGCATTGTGCTCGATTTCTGTTCTTCGATCATCTGCATACCGATCCCTCATCTCTGTCAGTTCGGTGGTGATGATCTCCATTCTTCGCTCTTCGCTTCCTAGAATTATATTCAACTCATCGATCAAAGCCATGATTTCTGTGAATTCATTGATGATCTTATCTCGCTCCATTCCAGTCAAGCGCTGTAATCTCAAATCGAGAATCGCTCTTGCTTGGATTTCGCTTAGTTCAAATCGTTCGATCAAGCCATTTCGGGCAGTTTCCGGATCTGCAGAACTTCTGATCAAGTTGATTACCTCATCCAAATGATCCAAGGCAATCAGGTATCCTTGTAATATGTGTGCTCGCTTTTCGGCTTCCTTTAGTTCGTACTCAGTTCGTCGGACCACTACTTCATGTCGATGGCTGACATAGTGTACAATTAGATCTTTAAGATTGAGCGTATATGGTCTGCCTTTTACCAAGGCAACATTATTCACTGAAAATGAAGTCTGTAGCGCGGTATGCTTGTACAAGTTGTTTAACACCACGCTTGAAATAGCGTCACGTTTCAACTCATATACCACTCTCATTCCAGATCGGTCGGATTCATCGCGAATTGCAGAGATTCCTTCAATCTTTTTCTCATTGATCAATTGGGCGGTCTTTTCGACCATATTTGCCTTGTTGACCATGTATGGAATCTCGGTGATGATAATCATCTCCCTTGTTCCACCTTCTTTGATTTCGATATTGGCTTTTCCACGGACAACTACCCGACCTCTACCTGTTTCAAAAGCAGCCTTGACACCGTTGTAACCGTATATGATTCCGCCGGTGGGAAAATCAGGAGCAATAATAAACTCCATCAACTCCGCTATGGTAATATCTCTGTTTTGAATATAAGCGATGATTCCGGTAATGACTTCACCCAAGTTGTGCGGCGCCATATTCGTTGCCATACCCACTGCTATTCCAGAAGCTCCATTGAGTAGAAGCGCAGGAACTTTGGCAGGTAATACAATAGGCTCTTTCAAGGAATCATCAAAGTTGAATTGGAAATCAACCGTTTCTTTGTTGATATCAACCAAAAGCTCTTCAGCTATTCGCTTCAGTCTAGCTTCGGTATATCGCATTGCCGCTGGATTATCTCCATCGACAGATCCAAAGTTACCTTGCCCATCCACCAGTGGATATCTAAGCGACCAGGGCTGAGCCATACGAACCATGGTATCGTATACTGCAGAATCACCGTGTGGGTGGTACTTACCTAGTACTTCACCTACGATTCTGGCAGATTTTTTATGCGGTTTGTTGTGTAAAACTCCCAGTTCTTGCATTCCAAATAGAATTCTGCGGTGAACTGGTTTTAGTCCGTCTCGGACATCCGGAAGCGCTCTTGAAACAATAACAGACATCGAATAATCGATGTATGCTCCACGCATTTCGTCTTCAATGTTAATTGGAATAATATTCTCTTTTTCTCCTTGAGCCATATAATGCTATTCACGGGGATGATTAAGGCTGCAAGATAGTAAAAACCGACTGGTTTTGAAAAGAGAATACAATCACTAATCTGGACTCAGGAACTTAATACCATTGACCGACTTTCCGATCTTGAAATCTAAAGATTGAGCTGCCTCTGTATTCTATCCCTTTGTGAGAATGCTTCATGACTACCCCACAGCCTCCTATTTTGCATCGCTTGGTACCTGGAATCCGAATCGCCAATCCTGCTTGGAGAGCATAGAGGGTTTGATCAATGTTTTGAACTTCAGAGAAGTCCGCTGCTGCATAGGTAAATTTGCGAAACTCTGCCCCTCCTTTAACAAAGAGCTTAGTATACTCTGAAAAATCCCTTTCTATCCTTAATGCAACACCATAATAAGGCTCCGCAGCAATAAGCAAACGAGGGATATACGGGTTCTGATTAGGAAGATCGAGCGCAGGATCGTAAGAGTTTTTTAAATTTAACTGACCAAACTCTCCTTCCAAAATAAATCTCCAAGGATAGTTTTGGCGTGCACGTTGCTTCATTTCTGACTGCATGTAGATATTAGAAGAGGCATATCTCCGATATCTCCACTTTAGAAAACTTCTTCTTCGATTGGCATCGTATAGTACCAAGCCTACAGTTCCATAAAGCTTACTGACCTGATAGGAAACCCCTTCAAACGGAAATTCGAAATCCCCGCCAGTCATATTTTGGTAATTGCCCCACTCCTGACCGTAGCCACCACCAATAGTCAAGAGATTAAATAGATTGATTCTGACTCCTGCGTTGAAAACAGGGAAAGTCCAGTCATTGCCTTTCATTTGCAAGGGAGTCTCCTCAGTAATATCAAGTGGCTCATCAAAATTTTGAATCTGATTCAAAGGATAAAGAGAGGGATTTTCAGAATAAAAACTGGTACCGAATTGATGGTAGCCTGCACCTGTCGAAATCTCCACAGCAAACATCTCTAAAATATTACGAGTAGCATTTCCAAATCCGGACTCGCTTTTGGGGTTTTTAGCTTTATTAGAAATTCCAAATATGTCATCCTCCTGTGCGAAAGCAGTGGAAAAACAAAAGAAAAGAAGAAGACTCGTGGAGATTTTATTGACAGACATGATTTTCTAACGAATAGCTAAATTGTTTTGGTGTACAAATATAAAAAAAGCCTCCCGAGTAGGAGGCTTTCAGTAAAGATTCAAGCAAAACTTAAATTCCGTCTTTCACTGCTGGTTTTTCCGCAGCTTCTTTTGCTTTCTGTGCTTCTATCATTGTGTCCAGTTTTTCTTTCAAAGCAGGATCTTCTTTGATGGCGCCATTCACTTTATTGTAAGTGCCTGCACCAAGAATCGTGTCATCCATGATCAATTCTGTCTTGTATTCCTTTGCACTTTCTTGAAGAGAATCTTGGAAATCTTGAATTGCCTGAAAAGCAGTTTTCTCCACCTCTGTTACATTTGCTTCAACCATTTTCGCCTCATCACCCCAAGCGGCTTTGATTTCGTTGTACCGAGCACCACCTTTTATATTCTCATTATTGAGGATCATATTTCTCAATTCCTCTGTTTTTGCATCGACATAATTAGATGTCATCACCTCCACATTCGCAAACTTTGCCAATTCTTCATCAGTCACTGCTTCTTCTTCCTGAGCATAAGCTGCCATTCCCATCATGGAAAAAAACATCCCGAAAAGCATCAATTTTTTCATATTCTTCTTTTTATAGTTGATAATCAATCTACAATAAAACCCTCTAAGCGTTAAAAATCAAGAAAAACAGCGGGATATTTGGTTAAAATATGATAAAAGGCAGTGAGATTTAGTCAGTTTTTCAAATTGATTTTAAGTCTGCAATAGTCTGTAACGGTGACTTGGAACTAAAAACAAAGCTGCCTGCCACTAAAATATCTGCTCCGCTTTCGATCAATTTTTTAGCGTTTTGTGCATTCACTCCACCGTCGATTTCGATTTGCACATTTGCATTTTTAGAAAGAATCAACTCCTTCAAGCGTTCGATTTTAGAATAAGTATTTTCAATAAATTTCTGTCCACCGAAGCCCGGATTTACAGACATCAACACGACTACATCCAGTTCAGAAATCACCTCACCCAGCACTTCCACAGGGGTATGAGGATTGATGGCAACTCCAGCTTTGGCACCAAGCAACCGTATTGCTTGAAGTGTACGATGAAGATGATTGCAAGCCTCATAATGCACCGAAATAACGGCTGCACCTGCATTACGAAAGGCCTCTAGATACTTATCCGGCTCTACAATCATCAGGTGAACATCCAGTGGTTTCTTGGCATGTCGGTAGATCGCCTCTGTTACGGGGATTCCAAAAGAAATATTTGGAACAAACACCCCATCCATGATATCCACATGAATAAAATCTGCCTCTGATGCATTGAGCATTTCTACCTCGCGCTGTAAGTTCGCAAAATCAGATGCTAAGATGGAGGGGGCAATTAAAGTAGACATGAAGAATTTGAGATTAATGTTTGTATATATTCGAAATTGCAAAAGAAGCCTTTTTTCCTTGATAATTCTCCTTTATGAGCTCAAAGGTAGGCAGGCAGATACAGTTCTTTAATGTCGTGATTCAATCAGGATGACCCCAATTATAGTTCGCTTTTCTATTCTTATTGGCAATAAAACTGACGATAATTTGAATAAGTTTGTTTATCCGCTACTTTCATTGTGCCCAGAAGAAGGAAGAATATATTTGGCGCATACTTAATAATTGGGCGTTTCCGTCCTCGGTCTTCGGTCCCATTAAGCTTAGAAAATAAGGCTAATATCATTCTGACTAACGGCGCCCCGTTAGCTTACGAAGTCAACTTTATCACAGTAGAGGGAATTTCGGATAATCATCTTTATAAGTATGGGAAATGAGAATTATTGACGGAATAATTTGGCTTGCTTGATTTGATTTCCGTCTTGTATTTGAATCACATACAGCCCTGACTTTACGCCTTCAAGCCTGATTTGATAAGGTTCTTTGGTACTGGATCGAATTAATTCTGCACTGATTAAAGTTCGCCCGTTGAGATCCAGCAAGCTGAATTCACTTGAAAGCGCTGTCCCAAAGTGAATTTGGAGCTGATCAGCGACTAGTGGATTTGGAAAGACTTTCCAAAGGATTTCCTCTTGGTTCTCTTCGACGGAAAGGATCTCTCCATACAGCGCGTCTCGGAAGTTGGGGATTCCGAACCCAATCAAATTATCTGGCTTATCAGCTTGCGAACCGCTGGCCAGCAAATTTTCAATTAGTTTATCCTTGGTCCATTCCGGTTTGGCTTGCCAAAGTCCAGCCGCCAATGCCGTAATCTGGGGAGCGGAGAAAGAGGTACCGGTTGCAAAACCAGCGTTTCCATTGGAACGAACCAAAGTCACACCATTCCCGAAAGTCGCCAAATCAGGCTTGATCCGTCCATCGCCAGTGGGTCCTCTGGAGCTGAATCCCGACACACTGAGGTCTTTATTTACAGATCCAATGGCTAGGACTCCTCTTGCATCTGCTGGAGCCACTAAGGTCGATACTCCTCTCGAACCGTAATTACCAGCACTATTAATTACCAAAATTCCTTTCGAAGCTGCGATAGTTGCGCCTTTGGTAATTGTGGCAGTTTCTCCATCCAGATCGGCAACCGTGTAATTCATGGAAACATCGTCAAAATCCCAATAGCCCACCGAACTGGAAATAATATCAACTCCCAAGCTATCGGCAAATTCTGCTCCTCGCACCCAATTGTATTCTTCCACACGGTATTCTGAGGCCATTTCTTCAGTCATTACCAAGATGTAGTCTGCATCTGGAGCTCCCGCTAGCAGAATAGTTGGGTTTTTGGAGGCAATAAGGGATAGTACGTTAGTCCCATGTTGGTGATCTGTGTAAACATTTGTATTCCAAGGTCTCACAAAATCTCGTTTGGCTAAAATCTGCTTATTCGTTTCCAAATGCGTCAACGCAGCAGACGTGTTAGCTCCTGGAAATCCAGCATCAAATACTGCAATGGTAATTCCTTTTCCACTATACCCCTCTTCAAGCATTTGATTGATTCCGATCAGCTCATTTTGAAAATCATAGGCGTTTTCTTGCGGTGCAAGTGTCCGATGAGTCTCTTCGCCCGGCGGGCAAAGCTTTTGGATCACTGAAGCAGAAATTCTTTTCCCAGCTCTAGCATTTGGACTGGGGATAAAACCTCGAGCTACCAACTCAACCTTTTCCACAAAAGGCAAACTAGCCATATCTATCGCGCCGGCTGCATCTGTCACCGCTATAGTTGCATTAAACCATTTACTGGAGTACAAAATATAGTCTGAAATCTCTAAAACTTGGTCTTCGTATTTTTTTGCGACAGGCAGGTCTAGACTGTCCGCTTTCACTCCTTCCCTACCTCGTCTTAATAGCGCCTTTTGAGTCAAAAATTCTGTAGGTCGATCCAATGAAAGACTAGGTTGGGGCTTGTATTTGTAGAAAACGGCATATCTATCCTGAGCAAAGAGATCCTGCCCAAACCCATAAAAAAGTAAGAGAACTAAAATGTAATTAATTCTTGCCATATTCTATCAATACCAGTTGAGTCTTTAGCCCTGAGTCAATAATCTCATCACCTAGACAATCGTTTCTGGAGCAATAAGTTAGAACTTCAGAGAAATTCCCGATCATTCCTATACCCTTTGCGTAGGATTCGTAGCGCATATCCCTGAAAGTAACCTGATCGTCACTTTCCTCTTGCAGTACTCGATAGCCTATTTCCAGATCTATTCCATTTGCAGGGCCTGTCAACAAGGCATCAATCTCGAAATTATCTTGAGCATCATCTCGATACACATTTCCATCCCAAACTCGACCGATCTTAGGGGGGAATACAAATGAAACTAGTGGCTGGTTGTCAATTGTTTTAATCAAAGAAAAATCCCTTCGAATCAACGTATATTCTTTTTCTACCCTCCAAGATTTTCTGTCTACCGATTTGGCTCTCTCAATTACGTACACAGTCTCCTTTTCCGCATTCAAATAAAAAGTCCTAATTCGATCACGATAGAAGAAAAGCGCTTGCTCGGAGTCATTTTCGCCAAAATAAGTAGTCTGATCTACTTCATAGATCCAGAAATTCCCAATTTCCAGAGGTTGAAAATCAAATCCAGGATCAACCATAGATTCTTCGATTGATCGGTCACAAGACCAAAATATCAATAAAATTCCCAGAAGAATAAAGTTTGAGTACTTCACCATAAAATTAATTTACGCCTAAAAATACAAGAATTTGCTAAATAAATCGGCGATTAACTGATCGGAAAGGGACTGGATTTTTTCTCAATCAACACATCTTACCTACCTTCGGCTTTCGAAAAATTAAAAGTAATGGCTTTAAAGACTTTTGTAAAAATAAGTGGAATCACTAATCTGACCGATGCCAGGTATTGTGCAGGTATGTATGTGGATCTTTTGGGTTTTTCATTAGAAAGTGAACATCCAAGATCGATCAGTACCACTCAGTTTGGGGAAATAACCGGCTGGATATCAGGTGTAGAGTTTGTTGGCGAATTTGAGAAATACAGTGTGACAGAGACCGCTGAAACACTTCAAAACTATTCAGAAATCAAATGGATCGAACACGAAAGAATTGAGGTATTAATGGCTTTTGAGGGTAAAGGACTTGGTTTAATCCATAAAACTACTTTGGTAGATATCCTAAAAATGGATAAAGTCATTGTAGAGAAACTTTCCCAGTCAGGCATTCTCTTACATATCACCTCCACTGATCAGCAGCTCAATTCGGAAGATTTAGATGCGTTGAAGAGATTGAGCACGTACTGTAAGGTGATTTTGGGTACTGCTATTTCCCCTGATAATGTCACCCATTTGGTGGATGAGTTGAATTTGGCAGGAATCGCACTCACGGGCGGCGACGAAATCAAACCCGGTCTGAAGGATTTTGATGAGCTGGCAGATATTCTGGAAGCTCTGGAAATAGAAGATTGATATTGTCAAATATGTGCAGTGCCGAAGCTGCACATATGCTCACCTTGGCCTCGACTTAGTTTGACTCGCTCACCACAAGTCGCTCGGTCCCCGGGTTACTTGGATTATCGAGAGCGACGGAGATGCTTCGTTTAGTATCGAATTTAGGTTTCAGCAGCCCAAAACTTTCATTTTAAATGAAGCTGGTTCCAAAGCGAAAGCAACTGGAATACTTTTCAGTATTTTTATTTTGACACTTGCATTGATGCGAATACACATATTGTCGAATTGCATATCATGTATGCGATGAAAAATGCTCAAAAAAACACCTAAACAATCTTAGGTGTTTTTTTTTGGCAAGCTATTATTCTTGAAGGACAAGATTATATTTAGTCTCTATTCTATCTCTAGTTCACGTCTGTTCTTTTCAATTATCCCAAAGGTCTGCCAATTTATATGGGCTATTAGTACCTGTGAAAAACTTTCCATCGACAAATCGATGACTGACACCGATATGCTCTAATTCTGTCATGTCATGATCATCCAGATTGACTGTCGCAGCTCCAAAATTTTCCTTGATTCTTCCTTCATTGGTTGATTTTGGAATCACCGCAATATTTCGAGCAATAGACCAGGCGATAAGAACTTGGCCCTCTGAGATTCCGTGCTTAGACGAAATCTCATTTAGCACCGAATTTGTCAAAAGTTTTGGATCGTCAGCATGCTTGTCATTTCTGGAATCAGGCGAACCGAGCGGAGAATATGCCGTCATCAAAATTCCATTAGCAATACAAAATTCGACCAAGTCCTTTTGTGGTAAAAATGGATGCATTTCTACTTGATTCATTTCTGGCTGTTGTCCTTTAGCGGAAATGATTTCAGTCAGTTTTTTCTGATTAAAATTAGAAACTCCGATATGTTTTGCAAGACCTTTCTTCTTGAGATCTTGCATCGCCTCCCAAGTTTGGGTAAGAGGTACATCATGAAAGGTATAAAAATCCTCTCTTTTTTCAGCAAAAGAAACCCCTGCCTTAAAAGCCAATGGCCAGTGGATCAGGTATAAATCCAAATAATCGAGTCTTAAATCAGAAAGGGTTTGTTGAATAGCAGGTAGCACATCTTCTCTTCGATGTGCATTGTTCCAGAGCTTGGAAGTCACAAAGAGATCTTTTCGTTTAACCAATCCGCCTTCAATCGCATCGGCTATCCCTTGCCCCACTTCCCTTTCATTTTCATAGATTGCTGCACAATCAATATGTCGATATCCCGCTTCAATCGCCCAATAGACAGCTTTTCGCACCTCGCCAGGTTTGCTTTTCCAAGTTCCCAAGCCTAAAATGGGAAGCTGATCTCCGTTATCGAATGTCAAATTTTTCATAGTGGTAAAGTTTATATTTGGTTGTAGGGTTAATTCTTGTGGAAGCAATCAATCATGTCGGCTTCTCAAATACGAATTGAAGCGGTTCATAACCCAAAGATGCATCCTTGCTTGCGTATTGATATAAATAAACCAAGGTAATCTCGGAACAAATTCATGAATGGCGGATATCATGTATCGATTGTCCAATACTCCTCTGAATTCGAGCCAACCGTAATCAAATCTCCTAACCAGCCAACCACCCGTGATGTAGAATAACTGTCGGTCTTCATCACTTCGGTCAGGGATCATCGTGAGTTGAAGCATGGGTTTTTTCCCATTCATCAGATGAAAGCCTATGTCGCCATTTTCATTTTTCTTTCCATTTATCATGAATTTAAAAAAGCTGGGAAGCCATAAATTATATCGATTAGCTACCCATGTGGCTGAATTGCCATTCTGATTTCGCATGCGCTGTATGCTCCTCACCGTATTCTTTACTCCCTTTTTCTTATAAAACGTTGGTAAATTCGGGTTTTCCTTGGAATTGAGTGCTTCATTTACAGATTCTTCGTAGCTGAGGTAGTCGATTTCTTTTTCTTTGAAGGATAATTCAGGAGAAACCGTCAGCGTGTGTTTTAGACTTTCGACCAAGGGCGATACGAGTTGTGGCGGACTGTTACCGAATATCCCAACCCAAAGTTTAGAAAGACCAAGAGAGAAGACCGGTACCGAAAAGACCAATCGCTTTTTTCCCATCACTTTAGCAGTTCGCACCAGCATATTCCGGTAAGACATCACTTGTGGACTCCCTATTTCAATTGCTTTTCCATACACATCCGGATTCCCAAGGCAGGTATCCATGATATCTAAAGTATCCCTCAGTGATATGGGTTGGGTCATAGATTCTGTCCACTTGGGACACATCAAAACAGGTAGATTATTCACTAAGTTTTTGATCATGTCAAATGAAGATCCACCCGGCCCTACTATTATGGAAGCACGAAGAGCGGTCAGTTTGGCTGTTCTGGAACCCAAAGTTTTCTCTACTTCCAATCGACTTTTCAAATGTCGGGAAAGTTTCTCTTCAGGTTCGTCGGGAAGCAATCCTCCGAGGTAAATAATTTGCTTCACGCCATTAATGGTTGCAGCTCTACTAAAATTATCTGCTAAAAGTAAGTCTGTATCTTCAAAACTTCCTTGATTCAAACGCGTGGATGCATTCATAGAATGCACCAAATAAATAGCCACATCGACGCCTTTCAATGCTTCAATGGTGCTCGATATTGAATACAGCTCCACTTGTCGCCATTCGACTTGGGGATTGGAGTTGGATTTGACTTGTCTTCGACCAAGTCCAACGATATTGTATTTGTCCTTAAATCGATGGATAAACCACCTGCCAATATATCCGCCAGCTCCAGCAATAGCAACAGTGAGTTTTTTTGAAGAATGTTCGATCAGTTCAGTCATAAAAATATCTTTTCTATTCAACCGATTAAAAAAACTTACTGTTTCATAAAGCGGGTTTTTATTTTGATTTAGCCATTTCCAGCGCTTTGGTGGTTGTGTAATATTTTACGATCATATTAGGAACTTCCCACTCAGGCATTTTTCCGGCTTTCATATATTCCAAAAATCGTTCCGTTACCTGCGCAAAGTGTGCTTCGTGACCAACTCGATAGCTATCAGGAATATTCACCAAGTACTCACCAGAAGCTTGTTTACTTAACGAGAGCCCAGGAAATTGCGTTTGCAAGGTTTCTGTGACGGCTTTTTCCAAGTCTGCTTCCAGTCCGCCGTGTAAGGACACATAAAGACTTGGCACAAAGTTCTCGTCTTTTCCCTGACGAATTATCAAATCTGCCTTAGTTCCTCGCATCATGCTATAATGTGTATCGCCAGTTCCTTCCGGAGCTTGAAAATTCCAAATTACGCTGACTTTTGCATGTTTGCCTTTTAAAGTATAATTCATTTCCCCATTGGAATAGACCTGAAGTATATCGCCTTTTAAGTCTTTTTGCAGAAAATCAGGGAATTCAGTTTTGCCGGTTACTTTTCCAAATTGATCCAAATCCATTTCGGTGGACCAGCGTTTGGCAGACAGCATTTCAACTTGAGTTGTATCCAGTATTTCCCCTGGGAAAATCTCCCACTGAATCAAGTCCACCAAGTGTGTGGTCACATCCACTATTCCCTCTCCTTCCACTTCTACATCAAAAAACCAATCTGGCCGAATCAAGGGTTGTCCGGAAACATACTTGAAGAAATGATGAATAGACTCTTTGGTAATTGCCGGATTGGCGAGTGTGCCATCCTCCAACTCTCCAAAAACCTCTGAAATCCCGGATAATTCACGTTGCAGAATCGTACTGATCTCATAGCGCTCCGTCATGATGTCATAGAGTAGCACATTTTTTTCTTTTGCTGCCGCAAATGCTTTCAGCAGCTTTCTAAAGCCATCCGAGTTTGTCACCAAGGGCTTATCTGCATAGACATTGATTCCATTTTCTATCGCAGCTGTGATATAATCTATCTTGACATCATTTTTCCCAGCCACCATCATCACGTTACCGGGTTTAGTACGAATCATTTTCTCAAGAAAATCCGGTCCAGTCTCCATGGAAATATTCCATGCAGTAGGAGCTTCGCTACGTTGATTATATCCAGCAATACGATTGAGGTAATCTTTCAACTCGGGTCCTTCAGGTCCAAAAACGTATATGGTGGAATCCACCTCGGGATACATGGTTTTGTGGATGAGACCAGCATGAAAATGTCCCGGATCCAAAGCCATAATCTGGATTTCAGCGTTAGAAGTAGGCTTATTAGTTTTCAATTTTTCAGATTCACATCCTAAAAGAGAACTCAGTACTAGAATTCCAAGGATTGGTTTGAGTAATTTCATTTCTAGTTAGACTTTGACGTAATCTGTGCCATAAGGTGCTCGCTGAGGTCGACTCAAATGCGAATTAGCCTCTGTGTCATTTACGAAAGTTTCTGATTTAGCATCCCATTCCAGCTTTCTTCCTAATTTCATCGCCACGTGGCTTACCAGGCACACCGAGCAGGCCCGATGGCCTATCTCTGCCGGCGAAAGTAATTCATTACTTCCTTGGATGGCACCCAGCCAATTCACATGATGCTCGGTACTGCGCTGCAATTGAATCTCATCCGCTCCGATGACTGATTCCAAAATCTTAGGATCTGAAGCGTCCAAGGCCTTTGAACTTGCATTTTTAGCTACAGGATCAGAAGCCGAAGCGGTATAATCACCTCTGGAAACCCAAATCCAGCCGTCTGTTCCTTCGTACCGAATTCCATTTGGATATCCACCACTGGTATACATCGCTATGCCGTTGTCATATTCTGCTTTGACCATAAAATCTCCATGAACATTCCACAGTCCAGATCGAGGAAATTCTGCTACGGCCTCAATAAATCTTGGCCCGGTCAACTCTGTATCCATTCCCCAAGCCGCGGAGTCGAAGTGATGTTGCCCCCAACCGGTAATCATCCCAGCACCATACTGCTCCAATCTCAACCAGCCCGGGCGCCCGTAACCTTGCGCGGGGTGCACTCCGATCTCTATATAAGGGACCTCCGAAGTGGATCCTAACCACATGTCGTAATTCAAACTAGTTGGAATCGGCATAGCGGGTGCTTCCGGGCCTGCAGGGTCACCAGGAAGTCCGATTCTAACGGTATGCAATTTTCCTATTCTTCCGTTTCTCACCAATTCAGCGGCTTTTCTGAATTGCTCACTGGACCGCTGCTGGGTTCCTAGTTGCAACACGATTCCAGTCTTATTCACCACATCAACTAACTGCCTTCCCTCCCGAACCGTCAATGAGGTTGGTTTTTGCAAATAGACATGCTTTCCTGCCAAGGCAGCCTCCATCGCAGGCTGCGAGTGCCAATGATCCGGAGTGCTAATAACCACGGCGTCAATATCCTTATTAGCTAGCATTTCGTGGTAATCTGCATATTGCTTCACGTCTAAATATGGACTTCCCATTTTTTTGGTGTAATAGGACTCCACAAGCTTTTTCCCGTCTGCCACTCGATTCGAATCCACATCCGAGACTGCCACAATACGAGCCATATCGTGCTGCAATACCCCAGGCAAATCATGGTCTCTTGCGATCCGACCACAACCGATTTGCCCTATATTGATCATGTTGCTGGGTGCATTTTTGCCAAAAACAGATGCAGGAACTATCGTCGGAAACCCAAAAGCAGCACTGGCTAATGCGGTTGTTTTTATAAAATTTCTTCTTTTCATGGTCTTGTGTTTTGTTGTGTTCAGTATTCAGTGAGCAGTCTTCAGTGAGCAATCTTCAGACTCAGTGGGCAGTCTACAGT
>Ga0136559_1000495_pt1 | contig 13410 bp, 13 predicted proteins | sample AntRauMeHopE1496_FD_104633 | JGI IMG/M metagenome (GOLD analysis project Ga0136559, IMG submission 104633) | Saline lake microbial communities from Rauer Islands, Antarctica - Metagenome Hop E1 #496 | ecosystem: Environmental > Aquatic > Non-marine Saline and Alkaline > Saline | place... | reverse complement strand
GCTTCCTCCACCAGCAGGCCGGGGCGCATCTGGGGCGTGTACATGAGGGCGGCCTGCACCACCCCCTCCACCAGAAACCGCGTCAGCCGCTCCGGCATGCCCAGCTCTGCGCGCACACTCAGCTCCGGCATGTCGGCCTGCATCCGGTCGATCCACTGGAACCCCAGCCGTGGCCAGAGCGAATATTGCGCCCCGATGGTCAGCGCGCGGCTATAGCCTTCGGGAATGGCGATCTGCTGGCGCGCTTCTTCCCAGATCTTGAGCAGGCTCAGCGCGTAAGGCTCGAACTGCTCGCCTGCAGGCGTCAGGACCGCGCCCGCCTTGGAGCGGGTAAACAGCGGATGGCCCAGCGTATCCTCCAGCCGGTGAATCCGCAGGCTCACGGCAGATTGCGTGACGTAGAGCCGGTCACAGGCGGCCACGAAAGACCCGGTATTGGCCACCTCCAGAAACGTCTTGATCAGGGTGATGTCCATCGGATCCCTCCAGGAGTGTTGCGCGCGTCAGGCCCTGTTTGTGATCATGACACCCGGATAGGGACAGGGGGAGACCAAACCGGGGTCTGTCCCAAATGGACAGGTAAAACTGCGTTTCGCAGCGCGGTTGAAGCGCAAAAAGGACAGGGGCGGCACCCAAAGCAAAAAGCGCGCCCCCCTGACCCGGAGAGCGCGCTTTTTCAGTGCTGTGGTGTCTGTCGTGCAGTGGTTTCCGGGCTTCAGCCGTTGGCTTCGCGGATCTTGTCGGCGGCGGCCTGATCGAAGGTCACGCCACTCTGCGAGAAGAGTGTGTCGAGCTCGCCCGAGAGCATCATCTCGGTGATGATGTCACAGCCGCCGACAAATTCGCCCTTCACATAAAGCTGGGGAATGGTGGGCCAGTCGGAATAATTCTTGATGCCCTGGCGGATGTTCTCGTCGGCCAGCACATTCACATCGGCATACTCGACGCCCATGTAGTTCAGCACGCCCGCCACGCGGCTCGAGAACCCGCATTGCGGCATCGCCTTGGTGCCTTTCATGAACAGGACGACGTTGTTGGCCGTCACGGTCTGTTTGATTTGGTCGGTTGCGTCGCTCATGACTTCCTGCCTTTGATTATGTCTGATTTGGTTTGTTTTTCCACGGGTACGGGAATCGGGACGAGATTTGCGCGGGGCTGCTGTGGGATCGCCTTGCGGGCGACGACAAAGACCGCGACCGCGGCGAGGGCGGTGAGGAGTATCATCATGAATTGGGTACCTTTGTTGTAAGAGCAAGCGCGTGCAGATCGCCATTGGTGCCGTCCATCCGCCCCTGCAGGGCAGCGTAGACAGCGCGTTGCTGCTGCACGCGGTTTTTCCCGCGAAAGCTCTCGTCGATGACCATTGCGGACATGTGGACGCCATCGTTGCCTTCGACGGTGATCTGCGCATCGGGAAAGCTGAGGCGCAGAAGGTCTTCGATTTCACGGGCTTGCATGGGCATGGGGCGTCTTCCTGAGCGGTTTCGTCAGGTAAATGTAATCCTGCGGACGCGCAGGTGCAAGGGAGCAGTAATCACGACTTGCACAAGGGCGCGGTTTGTCGGACGAATGGACCAGAGATCCAAGTTTCATAACCAGCAGGTGACCCGCCATGACCCAGATCACAGGTGCCCCGGAACACGCGCTGGCCTGGATCCGCGCGGGCGGGCGCGCAGCCCTTGCCACGGTGATCGAGACATGGGGCTCCGCGCCGCGCCGGGTCGGCGCACAGATGGCGGTCTCGTCGGAGGGGGCGATGGAAGGCTCCGTCTCGGGCGGCTGTGTCGAGGGGGCCGTGGTGCTGGAAGCGCTGGAGGCATTGGAGCAGGGCGCACCCAAACTGCTGGAATACGGTGTGAGCGACGGCGATGCCTTTGCTGTGGGGCTGGCCTGTGGCGGCACCATCCGCGTGCTCGTTGAGCCGGTGGGCGCAGGCGGCATGCCGCTGCAGATGCTGGAGGCGCTGGTGGCGGCCCGCGCGGCCCGCACCCCCGTGGCCTATGCCGTGGCGCTGGACGGCAGCCACCGCGCGCTGCTGGAGGAGGGGCATGCGGAGCGGTTCCGGATGGACCGTTCGGGACTCGAAGAAGGTTTGGGGCTTGAAGAAGACGGGCAAACCTTTGTCGCGATCCACAACCCGCCGCTGCGGCTGGTTGTGGTGGGGGCGGTTCATATTGCCCAGGCGCTGGTGCCGATGGCGCGGATCGCGGGCTTTGATCCCGTGGTCATCGACCCGCGCGAAGCCTTCGGCGCGCCCGCGCGGTTTCCGGATGCGCAGGTGATCAACGACTGGCCCGATGCCGCTCTGCAGGCCGCAGGCGTAGACAGCCGCACAGCGCTGGTGCTGCTGACCCATGACCCCAAACTCGATGATCCGGCGCTGCACATCGGCCTGCGCTCGGGCGCGTTCTACATCGGCGCGCTGGGATCCAAACGCACCCATGCCGCGCGGCTCGAGCGGTTGGCGGACGCAGGGTTCACTGCGGATGATCTGGCGCGGATCAACGGCCCCATCGGGCTCGACATCGGCGCGGCAGGCCCGGAGGAAATCGCCGTCTCGGTGCTGGCTCAGATGATCCAGAGCCTGCGCAAGCCGTGACATTTGCGTCATGAAATTCGGATCCGTCCCTCTGGCGCAGGCCCACGGTGCGATCCTCGCCCATTCCATCGCCCTGCCGGACGGGCGGCTGCGCAAGGGTCAGGTGCTGGACGCAGATCATATCGCGGCGCTGGGCGCTGCCGGCATCGGGCATGTGATCGCCGCCACGCTGGGGCCGCAGGATGTGGACGAGAACACCGCCGCAGGCGCGCTGGCCGATGCGCTGCTTAGGGGCAGCAAGGGTCTGCACCGCAGCGCGGCCTTTACCGGGCGGGTCAATCTGGTGGCCGACAGCGCGGGCGTGGCCCTGCTGGACATCGTAGCCCTTGATGCGGTCAACGGCGTCGATGCGATGATCACCGTGGCCACTGTGCCCGCCCATCACCAGCTGCGCGCGGGCGATATGGTCGCCACGATCAAGATCATCTCCTACGCCGTGGACCGGACCGCGCTGCAGCGGGCGGTTGCGGCGGCGGTTGCGGCGGAGGGTGGGGCGATCAGCCTTGCCGCTCCGGTGCTGGAGACCGCGAGCCTGATCATTACCGAAATTCCCGGCGGTGCCGGAGAGAAAGGTCGCGCGGCCATCGAGGACCGGCTGACGGCGCTGGGCGTCACGCTCGCGGATGTCATCGTGGTGCCCCATACCGCAGAGGATCTCAGGCGCGCCGTCACAGCCGCAATGACCCCGCTTGTGCTGATCCTCACCGGCTCCGCCACCTCTGACATCGACGATGTGGCCCCTGCGGCGCTGGTGGCGGCGGGCGGGCGGATCGTGCGGTTCGGCATGCCGGTCGATCCGGGCAACCTGTTGTTTTTGGGATCTCGCGGGTTGGAAGAGCGCCGCATCCAGCAGGTCATCGGCCTGCCGGGCTGCGCGCGCTCGCCTGCGCTCAACGGGGCGGACTGGGTTCTTGCGCGTGTGGTCTGCGGCATCGAGGTCAGCGCGCGGGACATTTCGGGCATGGGCGTGGGCGGTCTGCTCAAGGAAATTCCGACCCGGCCCCAGCCGCGCAACCCGGCCCGCAAGCCTCCCGCAAGCCTCCCACAAGCCTCCCACGGGCCTCCCACGGGCCTGACTGAATAACGGGGCAGTTTGACGCAACTTCTCGGGCGCGCTCATTTTTCCGGTTCTCAAGTCGGCAGCGCCATGCTTTAGTCTGCGGCAGCATACACTCTGAGAGTCTGGGAGGACATCAATGACACAGGTGACAATGACAGTGAACGGCAAAGCCGCCAAAGGTGAGGTGGAGGGCCGCACGCTTCTGGTGCAGTTCCTGCGCGAAACCCTCGAGCTGACAGGCACCCATGTGGGCTGCGACACCAGCCAGTGCGGCGCCTGCGTGGTGCATGTGAACGGCGAGGCGGTCAAATCCTGCACGATGCTGGCGGTTGAGGCGCAAGACGCGCAGATCGACACCATCGAAGGGCAGGCGGCCCTCGACGGCACGCTCAACACCCTGCAGCAGGCGTTTCAGGACCATCACGGGTTGCAGTGCGGCTATTGCACGCCGGGCATGGTGATGTCGGCGGCGGCCCTGCTCAAGGAAAACCCCAAGCCGACCGAGGCCGATGTGCGCCACTATCTGGACGGCAACATCTGCCGTTGCACAGGCTATCACAACATCGTCAAAGCGATTCTGGCCGCATCCGGTCAGGACGTCAGCGCAATCGCAGCAGAATAAGGGGAGAGATTATCATGCCAAAAGATGGGGGCATCGGCGCCAGCCCGAAGCGGCGCGAGGACATCCGGTTTCTGACAGGCACCGGCAATTACACCGATGATATGAATTTGCGCGGTCAGGTCTATGTGCATTTCCTGCGCTCCGACATGGCGCATGCGCGGATCAACGGCATCGACACTGCCACAGCCGAGGCCATGCCGGGCGTTCTGAAGATCTACACCGGCAAGGATTTTGAGACCGCAGGCTCCATCCCCTGCGGCTGGCAGGTCACTGACCGCTTCGGTGAAGTGATGAAAGAACCGCGCCACCCGGTGCTGGCCGAAGGCAAGGTGCGCCATGTGGGTGACCCGATCTGCGCCATCGTCGCCGAGAGCCGCGAGCAGGCCCGCGACGCGGCAGAAGCAATCGAGCTGGACCTCGAGGAGCTGCCCGCCGTTGTCGATATGCGCAAGGCGCTGGAAGACGGCTCCACCAAGGTGCATGACGATCTGAGCGACAACCTGTGCTTTGACTGGGGGTTCGTGGAGGAGAACAAGGAAGCGGTGGACGCGGCGATCAAATCCGCCGCCCACGTCACCACCATCGAGCTGATCAATAACCGTCTGGTCCCCAATGCGATGGAGCCGCGCGTGGCGATCGGCGATTACAACCGCGCCAGCGGTGACAGCACGCTCTATACCACCTCTCAGAACCCGCATGTGATCCGCCTGCTGATGGGCGCCTTCGTGCTCAACATCCCCGAGCACAAGCTGCGCGTGGTGGCTCCCGATGTGGGCGGCGGCTTTGGCTCCAAGATCTACCACTACGCCGAGGAAGCCTTCTGCACCTATGCGGCGCGGGATCTGAACCGGCCGGTGAAATGGACCTGCACCCGCTCCGAGGCCTTCCTGTCGGATGCCCAGGCGCGCGATCACGTCACCAAGATCGAGCTGGCACTGGACAAGGACAATAACTTCACCGCCGTGCGCACCTCGACGCTGGCCAATATGGGCGCCTATCTCAGCACTTTCGCGCCCTCGATCCCCACATGGCTGCACGGCACGCTGATGGCCGGCAACTACAAGACGCCGCTGGTCTATGTGAACGTGCGGGCGGTCTTTACCAACACGATCCCCGTGGATGCCTACCGCGGGGCCGGCCGCCCCGAGGCCACCTACCAGCTGGAGCGCGTGATCGACAAAGCCGCGCGCGAGCTGGGCGTGGACCCCTTCGTGCTGCGCCGCCAGAACTTCGTCACTGAGTTCCCCTACCAGACGCCGGTCGCCGTGGAATACGACAGCGGCGACTTCAACAAGCTGGTGGACAAGCTCGAGCGCAAGGCAGATTTCAAAGGCTTTGCCGCACGCCGCAGCGCAAGCGAGGCCAAGGGCATGCTGCGCGGTCTGGGCGTGAACTGCTTCATCGAGGCCTGCGGCATTGCGCCGTCGAACCTTGTGGGACAGCTGGGCGCACGGGCGGGTCTCTACGAATCCGCCACGGTGCGGGTCAATGCCACGGGCGGCATCGTCGTGATGACCGGCAGCCACAGCCACGGGCAGGGACATGAGACAGTCTTCCCGCAGGTGGTGGCCGACATGATCGGGATCGACCCCTCGATGATCGAGATCGTGCACGGCGATACCGCCAATACGCCAATGGGCATGGGCACCTACGGCTCGCGCTCCATCGCGGTGGGCGGCAGTGCCATGGTCCGCGCCACGGAAAAGATCATTGCCAAGGCGCGCAAGATCGCGTCGCACCTGCTGGAAGCCTCCGAGAGCGACATCGAGCTGAAGGACGGTGCCTTTACGGTGGCGGGCACGGATAAATCCGTGGCCTGGGGCGAGGTGACGCTGGCGGCCTATGTGCCGCACAACTACCCCCTCGAGAGCCTTGAGCCGGGGCTGGAGGAGACAGCCTTCTACGATCCCAACAACTTCACCTACCCCTCGGGCGCCTATGCCTGCGAAGTCGAGCTGGATCCGGAGACAGGCCGCGTGACCATCGAGAAGTTCACGACTGCCGATGATTTCGGCATCGTGGTCAACCCGATGATCGTGGACGGTCAGGTGCATGGCGGCCTCACCCAGGGGATCGGTCAGGCGCTGCTGGAGAACTGTCTCTATGATGAGAACGGCCAGCTGGTCAGCGCGTCCTACATGGATTACGCCATGCCGCGCGCGGCCGATGTGCCGTTCTTCACGGTGGATCACACCGACGGCACGCCCTGCACGCACAACCCGCTGGGCGTCAAAGGCTGCGGCGAGGCGGGGGCCATCGGCGCGCCGCCCACGGTCGTCAACGCGGTCATCGATGCGATCCAGTCGGGTGGCTACAACGTCGATCATGTGGACATGCCCGTGACACCGCACCGCGTCTGGGAAGCGATGCACGGCTGAGCGTCATCTGCACCCGGTGCGCCTTTGCGGCACCGGGTGCGCTTTGGGAACTGACAAGAGGGTGCGAGGGCCATGGCCTGCGCCCGAAAGGGAGATAAGATGTATAATTTCGATGTTGAAACGCCATCCACGATTGCGGATGCCGTCAAGGCACTTGCCCGCGACGAGGCCCAGCCGATGAGCGGTGGCCAGACACTGATCCCGACGCTGAAGGCCCGGCTGGCCGCCCCTTCCGTGCTGGTGTCGCTGCATGGCATTCCGGAGATGAAGGGCGTTTGCAAGAACGACGCGGGTCATCTGTGCATCGGCGGTGCAACCACCCACGCGACCGTTGCGCGCGAAGCGGCGGCGCATTATCCGGGTCTGGCCACCGTGGCGGCGCGGATCGGGGACCCTGCGGTGCGCAACCGCGGCACCATCGGCGGATCGGTCGCCAACAATGACCCCTCGGCCTGCTACCCGGCTGCGGTGCTGGGCTCGGGCGCGATTGTGGTCACCAACAGCCGCGAGATTGCGGCGGATGACTACTTCCTCGGCATGTTCGAGACGGCGCTGGAGGAGGGCGAGATCGTCACCGAAGTGAAGTTCCCGATTCCGCAGGCCGCCCATTACGAAAAGCACATCCAGCCCGCCTCCCGCTTCCCGCTGGTGGCGGTGTTCGTGGCGAAATTCGCAGATGGCGTGCGCGTTGCCGTGACCGGCGCCTCCGAGAACGGCGTCTTTCGCTGGACCGAGGCCGAGGCCGCGCTGAACGCCGATTTCAGCGCCGATGCGGTGGCCGGGCTCAAGGCGGACGGGTCGTCGATGATCAGCGATCTGCACGGATCGGGTGCCTACCGCGCCCATCTGGTGGGCGTGATGACCAAACGCGCTGTGGCGGCCATCAACGCCTGAGGCAGCCTTGCGGGACCGATAACACCAGCCGCGCAGCGCTGCGCGGCTGGTTTTTTTGTGCAGAGGCCCTGATCGTGCCTCTCAAAGCCAGCAAAAAAACGCCCCGATCCAACAGATCGGGGCGCTGTGCGGTGTGGTTTTGCGTCAAATCACTTGCTGGGCAGAGGCCCGATCAGCATGACCATCTGGCGGCCTTCCATCTTGGGAAAGTTCTCGATCTTGCCGTGCTCTTTGGTGTCTTCTGCCACCCGCTCCAGCAGTTCGCGGCCCAGATTCTGGTGCGCCATCTCGCGGCCCCGGAACCGCAGGGTGATCTTCACCTTGTCGCCACTGGCCAGAAACTTGAACACATTGCGCATCTTGATCTCGTAGTCGCCGCTGTCGGTATTGGGGCGGAACTTGATCTCTTTGATCTCGATGATCTTCTGTTTCTTGCGCGCTTCGGCCTCGCGCTTTTGCGTCTCGTATTTGAACTTGCCGAAATCCATGATCTTGCACACGGGCGGTGCTGCATTGGGAGAGATCTCAACCAGATCGAGGCCCGCCTCTTCGGCCATGACCATGGCGCGTGCAGGGGTCACGACGCCGACGTTCTCGCCATCGGCACCGATCAGGCGGATCTCCGGACAGCGGATAAATTCATTGATGCGTGGGCCGGTGTCTCGTTGCGGCGGAGCGTTGTGGGGTCTGCGAGCGATGATGGTCGTCCTTTTGATGGTTTATGATACAGTTGCGCAGGGTAGACGCGCGATGACCGCCCTTCAAGTTGAAAATCATGGGCGGGTCCCGGCGGGAGGACGTTTTCCCCTTGAACATGTGGTGTCAGATGCGCATTTCAACCGCAATGGCGTGGTGGTCCGCCTGTCGCGGCGCCGCACCTGTATTCAAAGGGGAAGTATGATGAAGAATTTGGTTTGGATTGCCGTTGCTGCGATCATCGCGGTCGGGGCCTATCTGCTCTATTCGGGCCGCAGCGTTCAGGAGATTGCCAGCGATGTGACACAGACGGCAACCTCCGCTGCGGAAACGGCTGCAGATGCGGTAACGGATGCGGCGGATGCGGTGACGGACGCGGCAACCGCGACCACCGATGCAGCGAGCGAGGAGGCAGCAGCTGCTGAGGCCGCCGCAGCCGAAGCGCAAGCGGCAGCCGCCGAAGCGCTGGCCGCAGAACAGGCGGCAGCCGCCGAGGCCGAAGCCGCAGCAGAACAGGCGGCAGCCGAAGCCGCAGCAGCAGCCTCCGAGGCGCAGGCGGCAGCAGAGCAGGCAGCGGCCCAGGCGGCAGCGGATGCCGCCGCCGCAGCGGATGCGGCAAGCAATGAGGTGGCAGCCGCCGCCGCAGCAGCCGAGGCGACAGCCGCCGAGGCAGCAAATACCGCAGCCGAAGCCGCAACTGCCGCAACAGACTCCGCCGCGACCGCAGCACAGCAAGCTGGCACTGCGCTGGCCAGTCTGCTCACCGTCGATGGCTTCGATCTGGAGCAGGTAACCGGCATGATCGAGGCCTCTGAGTTGAGCGCATCGCAAAAGATCGTACTGGGCCAGACCCTGCGCGCCGTGGCGGACAGCCCCGAATTGCTTGAGGCCGCACTTGCCCGGGTCCGTGGCGCATTGGGCATGTAAACTGACCCACGATTGGTACAGGAACCAGCCGCTCCCCCCGGGGGGCGGTTTTTTTATGCCCGCCCGGTAGGTTTCAGCGTCAGGGTCCTGCCGGTCCCGAGGATGAGGCACAGGCATCACAGAATCGCACCCGCGCTGGTGATTTCGCGACAGACCACCCCAGAGCATCGGAGTCGTGGCAGATTCCGCCGTCAGCCTGCCGGCGTCCGGGCCCATGTGGGCGCGCGCGATGGTGTCACCGAAGATGCCACTGGGCACAGGCCCGGACTGGTGAGGCCGATCGCCCGCAGGGCCAGACCATTGGCCCCCTGTCTTGGAACCAGTGTCCCAAATTCCGGGCCATCCCCCTAGCAGCACGCCCAGACAGCCCACCGACAGCCCACCGACAGCATCGCAGAACGGCTGCCGCCCCGGGTGATCGCGAATCCACCCTGTTGTGACAATTCCGAGAACTGCATCACCGGTCCGCCGATCAGCCATGCGGCCAGCGGAACAGCGCGTGCACGAAAATGCTGAGAATCTTCAGCGGCACCCCAACGCGCGTCTGGCACAGCGCAAAGCCAGCTGCGCTCAGGGCCGGGAGCGGCCAAGGGCCGGTGATCAGGTCAAGTGTCCCGAACGCACCGGGACGCTGCCGACGTTACTGCGCAAGCCCCCCGGTCATGGCTGCACGTCAGCCCACGAACGCTTTCTCGACCACATAGTGCTTGGGGTCGGAATTCGCCCCTTCCTCAAGGCCATAGCCTTCGAGGATCACCTTGATGTCGGTGTTGAGCCCGATGGAGCCGCAGACCATCGCGCGGTCCGTGTCCGCCGTGATGCCCTCGATCCCCAGATCGCGCAGCAGCGTGCCATCGGCCAGCAGATCGGTGATCCGCCCCATCCTGGGGCTGTGTTCGCGGGTGGTGGTGGGGTAATAGCGGAGTTTCGCCAGATGATCGGCGCCGATCAGCTCCTGCAACATCTCATCTGCCAACAGATTGTCGATCAGCTGCCGCGAATACTCCAGCTCCGCCACATCGCGGCAGGTATGGGTGACGATGACCTCCTCGAATTTCTCATAGGTCTCGGGGTCGCGCAGCAGCGAGGCGAAAGGCGCAAAGCCGGTCCCGGTGGCAAAAAGCCACAGCCGCTTGCCCGGCAGCAGCGCGTCATGGACCAGCGTGCCCACCGGCTTGGGACGCAGGATGATCGCATCGCCCGGCGCGATATGCTGCAGCCGTGAGGTCAGCGGGCCGTCCTGCACCTTGATCGAGTAGAACTCCAGCTCCTCGTCCCAGGAGGGCGAAGCGATGGAATAGGCGCGCAGCAGCGGCCTGACCTTGGCCGTCACCGGATCGGGATCGCCCATCAGCCCGATCATCACGAATTCGCCCGAGCGAAAGCGCAATGACGCCGGGCGCGTCACCCGAAAGGAGAAAAGCCTGTCCGTCCAATGGGTCACGGCGGTGACGGTCTGGGCATCGGGCAGGGTGGGGACGGCTTTGGCGGTATTGGTGCTCACGGGGCTATGCTCGGTCATTGTTTCTGCGCAGAGCCGGGGCTCCGCCTCCTTTTTTTAAACAGGCACGGCCTGCGGCACAATGCGCTGGATCAAACTAGGGCGCGCAGAGGCGGATTATCCGCGCAGGATTATCCACGCAGAATTATCCACGAAGACGGGCCTGATGGTCATGGGCCTGCCAGTCGCTGCGAAACTGCCACTGTGCCTGCGGCTGACGGGCGGCCAGCGCGGCGCTGATCTCCACCTCATCGAAACCGCTGCGCCGGGCCATGGCGTATTGATCGGCCAGCACAGCACCGCGCGCACGCAACCGGCCGGAATAGCCGCGCAGACGCAGGGCGCGCGCGATGGTAAAGCCGCGCCCGTCCGTGCAGACGGGAAAATCCACCCGGATCATCCGCAGCGCGGGCGTCAGCGGCACAGTGGCGGGATCAGTGTCGGAGGTCAGGTCAAGCGCTTCCATGCCAGACGCTTGCGTGGCGCATTCCTCCGTGCCGAAGCCATGGATCCAGTCCTCGGGGGCAAAGCCCGCGTCGGTGACGATGATGCTCGTTGAGATATTCATGAAGGTGCTCCTGCCCGTACCATCCGGCCTTCCACGAAATGGATGCCGCATTCTTCTTTTGACTGACCGCGCCAGCGCCCTGCGCGCGGATCCTCGCCTGCGGCCACGGGTGTGGTGCAGGGCGCACAGCCGATGCTGGCATAGCCGCGTGCCACCAGCGGATGGCGCGGCAGGGCGTTTTCCTCCATATAGTCCGCCACGTCCCGCGTGCTCCAATGGGCCAGCGGATTGACCTTGAGGCGGCCACTGGACGCCTCCACCTCAAAGGCGGGCAGATCGGTGCGGCTGCCCGACTGAAAGCGTTTGCGCCCGGTGATCCAGCCGCCATAGCCGCGCAGCGCCTGCTCCAGCACGTCGGTCTTGCGCAGATCGCAGCAGGCGTTGGGATCGCGCCGGTGCAGGGTGCCATCGGGATCGCCCGCGGCAGTATCGGCGCGGACCACCTGCACACGGCGCAGGCCCAGCTTGCGCGCGACCTCCCGCTGGTAGGTCAGCGTTTCGGGAAACAGCATCATGGTGTCGATGAAGATCACCTGCACGTCGGGGCGCACCTTCGAGGCCAGATGCAGCAGCGCCACACTCTCGGCGCCAAAGCTGGAGACAAGGGCGAGATTGGGGGTGTCGTCAAACGCGCGGCGCAGCACATCGGCGGCGGCATGGTGCCGGAGCGAGGTGTTCAGCGCGGCCACCCGCGCCTCCAGCGGATCATCAAGCGGCATCTGATTGTGCCTCCCCATCTTGCGCTTCCCTACTCTGGAACTCCTCGTAAAGCGCTGTCTTGAAAGGCCCGAGCCCCAGACGCCGGTAGGTCTGCAGGAAGGTCTCTGCCGGGCTGTGGCGCAGATCCAGATAGGCCATGACCAGCCGCTCGATCGCCGGAATGATCTCCTCGGCAGAGAACCCGGGGCCTGCACGCTCGCCGATCGTGGCGTCTTCGCTGCCTTCGCCGCCCAGCGTGATCTGGTAGCTTTCGACGCCTGCGCGCTCGAGGCCCAGAATGCCGATATGGCCTACATGGTGATGCCCGCAGGCATTGATGCAGCCCGAGATCTTGATCTTGAGCGGCCCTATGTCATGCTCGAGCTTGAGATCGTCAAAGCGGGTGGCGATCTGCTGGGCAATGGGGATGGACCGTGCTGTGGCCAGCGCGCAGTAATCCATGCCGGGGCAGGCGATGATGTCACTGATCAGCCCGATGTTGGCGGTGCCAAGGCCAGCGGCCTTGAGGGCGGCATGCACGGCGGGCAGATCCGCGCGGTGCACATGCGGCAGGATCACGTTCTGCTCGTGGCTGATGCGCAGCGCGTCGTGGCCGTATTGCGCCGCCAGATCCGCCATGACGCGCATCTGATCCGCCGTCGCATCCCCCGGTGTGGCCCCATGCGCCTTAAGCGAAATCGACACGATGGCATAGCCCGGCGCGCGGTGAGCGTCGAGGTTGGTATCCGCCCAGGCGCGGAATACCGGATCACTGGCATAGGCGGCCTCATAAGCGCCCAGCGGTTTGACGGCAAAGTCGGGTGCGGCAAAATCCGCCTCAATCCGCGCCAGCATCTGCTGGTCCACGCCGGTGAACCGGGGCCGGATCAGCGCATAGCGGGCATCGACGCGCGCGCGGATGTCCTCAATGCCATGCTCATGCAGGGTGATCTTGATCCGTGCCTTGTATTTATTATCGCGCCGTCCCAGCAGGTTGTAAACCGATACGATGGCCTCCAGCGTCGGCAGCAGATCCGCGCTCGCCACGAAATCATAGAGCACCTTGCCGATCATCGGCGTGCGCCCCAGCCCTCCGCCGACGATCACCCCGTAGCCGCGCATGCCGCCCCGCTCGACGATCTGCAGCCCGATGTCATGGGCCTTCAGCACTGCGCGGTCGTGGCGCGCACCGCTCACAGCAACCTTGAATTTGCGCGGCAGGAACTGGAATTCGGGATGGTCCGTGGACCATTGCCGGATCAGCTCGGCCACCGGGCGCGGATCCGCGATCTCATCCGCCGCAGCACCCGCGAAATGATCGGCAGTAACATTGCGGATGGTGTTGCCGGAGGTCTGGATGGCGTGCATGTCCACCGCCGCCAGCGCATCCAGCATGTCGGGCACATCGCGCAGCGCGGGCCAGTTGAACTGGATATTCTGCCGGGTGGTGAAATGGCCATAGCCCT
>Ga0136559_1000493_pt1 | contig 13434 bp, 16 predicted proteins | sample AntRauMeHopE1496_FD_104633 | JGI IMG/M metagenome (GOLD analysis project Ga0136559, IMG submission 104633) | Saline lake microbial communities from Rauer Islands, Antarctica - Metagenome Hop E1 #496 | ecosystem: Environmental > Aquatic > Non-marine Saline and Alkaline > Saline | place... | reverse complement strand
TGATGTAGGTCTCGTCCATGCGCCAAGATTCGGCGGTTGGTTTCTTGCGGGACTGCGCTTGCGCCGCCATCAGCGGTGCAAGCTTAACCACCCAACGGTTCAGCGTCCCATGATCAACATCAACGCCACGCTCCTCCATGATCTCCTTGAGATCGCGGTAGGAACCAGGGTAGCGCAGATAAAAAAACACGGCATACAAGATCGCTTCCTTTGGGAAATGTACGCCCTTGAAATCAACCATTGCTCCGCCCCTCTCGTCCGCCACCTCTGCCACCTTTGCCACAAGATTACTGCCGCATCACGTGATCCCGCGAAAGTCAAAAAAGTTTGCGACTGAACCCTCGGACATTGGGGTACTTTAAGCCCTGTCCATGAAAGGGGCACCTAATGGGACAACAGCGACGCAAGTACACAGACGATTATAAGGCGGCGGCAGTTGAGCGACTGTACGAGCCTGGGGCGACGCAAGGCAGCGTTGCCAAGGAGGCCCCATCGGAAGGTTTGTGCGTAGAGTTACTCTAAGCGAGGAATTTGGGTGAACATCTATTTTTATTTGGTTTCACTTACCGCTTTATAAGCCGTTGATCGGCCTATGCCGAGATGTTTTGCAGCTTGTGAGACCGAAGTTCCCGCGGCGACGAGCTTTTGAAGCGCCGAGATTGTTTCGGGCTGCAAAGATGGACGTCCAGGGTTTCGCCCGTGCTTTCGAGCTGTCGCCAACCCGTCTTTTGTGCGCTCTGATATTAGCCGACGCTCGAAATGCGCGATTGCCCCAAAGACGTGAAACACGAGTTCGCCCGCCGCTGAATTTGTATCAATACGTTCTTCAAGGCTGATCAACCCGATGTTTTGTGCTTTCAGCGCATCCACGGTTTCGAGAAGTTCTTTGAGTGATCTGCCCAGCCGATCGAGGCGGATCACAGCGAGCGTATCTCCCGACCTGGCATAGTCGATCAGGGCGGTGAGCCCTGGACGGTCGAAGGTCTTGCCAGAGATCACATCCTCGAACACTCGCACGGCGCCTTCTTTCGTCAGCCGCTCGATCTGGCCGGAAAGGTCTTGGTCGGTGGTTGATACCCTTGCGTACCCCAGAATGTCGCCAACCCGCGTCATAGGCGTCTCCTTAACGAACGTTTTTGAGACACCTGTGTGAAGGGCTGAAGATGTCCTCTGCAGATGTCGATATCTGTCTATTAATTAGTCTGTATATTAAACAGCGTCCAGAAACTTTCAATATCGTTTTGAGGACACCCATGGCACGCCGTTCCCTGCTCTCCACAGCCGCCCATGAAGCATTCTTCCAGGGTGCTAAAATATGTCATCTTGTGAACCAACTTCTTCCTCACAACCCCCAGAGACCATATTTTTGATGTCAGACCTAACGGGCGTACAGCGACACCGCGATCTGTAAAACCTCATCGCTAATCTTACCTGCGGCACACCTGTCCCATTGTAGCATTGGTTAGCGGGGGCATAGATGTTCATGCACTGGAGCTGCGCTATGAGCTTACGTGGGATGATTGTGACGGTGCTGGTGGCGATGAGCGAAGTAAGCGCGTAATGTAGGGATGAACACACGAATATTTGGATATTCGCATCATCTGCTGACTGGCTCAAACAACAGGAACTGCGTGGAATGACCAATCAACAGCCAGCGCTAGACGACAAGATCATAACGGTTCAAGAATTGAGCCATGCTCTTGGACGTTCAGCTGCACTTATCCACATGATTGCTAGATCTTTTGACATTCAAGTCAGGGATGACCAGTTATCCCTGAGTAACGCTGTCAACTTGATCAGGTGCTTGGCTGGACGCAAAGGTGACCAAGATGACCAGCTCTTGCTTCAAAATAACAAGCTGCAGGCAGCCAAGGACCGTGAGTTTGAGCTAGCTGTTGCACTTGAAATAATAAAGCGTGAGCGCACGGCGCTTGAAGCCAAAACCGAGTTGCTACAAAAACAATTAGAGCACGCGAATAGTCGGAGTGATCGCCTTGAAGCGAAGCTCCATGATTTGACAGATTCTCTGGCACATTTGGTGTCTCAGCGCGATCGTTTATTTTCGCGTATTAGAGTTGAGAGCAGTACCTCTATTAGGCAACATCGAGGGCGAGATGTATTATACTTGGAACACCCTGTTAACCCTAACTATCTTGGTTCGGTGGATAGTTGATTGTACTTGGCGTAAATACTACAATCAGTGGCTTTGTGCTGTGAGCACAGCAGGATCACCCCAAACTGACAAAAACACAGCACCTTGAGCTGAACGACTAAGATGCGGCGGCTCTACTTCCACAATCCGGACGCGCAAATACGCTTGTTTTTGAAGGGCATGTGTGAGCATTTTTGTTGCCTGCCCGCCAAGCATACCGACCACATTTTCGCGCTGCTTACCTAGGCCGAATGGAAGACGTGAAAGTCTCTGTATAATGGCAAAAATAGTACCATCTGTGTTCAATAGTAGCCTTACATGGTCGCCCGGTGCTATTGAACGTATGGTGAAATCTGATCTTAATTTTATAGATGCTTTATAGATTAGTGGTTGCATGCTGCCCGTCTTCCTCAGTTTTTCTGAAGTTGATTTAATCTCTCGCAGTTGGCAGCTGCTCAGCAGGTCTTAAATGTTCAGCTAGTGAAGTCTACAACAATGCTGCGCGCGTTCAGGGCTGCCATGATACCGGTCAAAACATTCTTTTTCGCAACACCCTCGCGCAACGCATCTTGGATCAGGCTATCTTCAGTTGATTGATCCAAGATGTTCAAAAGAACGCGCTTGCCATTCGCTACATCGTAGACCACTTGTTTTCCAATGCCATATTTGAGCCTCAGGCCCACAAACTCTCGGCCGTTTTTTGCGTGATAAATCATACTTCTCGTCCCATAAGATGTTGCTAAGGACGGTATTCTCAGGGCTTTCTGAAAGATATGCCGCATAAGAGCAGAAGAACAGCAGAAGATAACGTGACCTGCGTGCCACAGTCGAGACACAGAGCCTCAACATATTGTCACAGGTTGGATTTTACACACCAAATAGACTTCGATCAGAGCAGCTGTTCGGTGTTCACGTCAATATATCTTTAAGTCGTCGGACTGGCGCTATGCTCCGCCAATTTCGCTAGCAAGCTCACGCCCTTGTCGGCTGAGTGCAAGGTCCCGGCTCAAACCCTGAACAACGGCCCAGATCGGGCATTGGAACTGAACTGCCCCCCTACCCACTGACTGCTAACGATGTGATCCGAGAATATTTGCTTTTTCCGGATTTTCCGTATAATGTATATTACATCCTAGCCATAAGGCCTATGAGCATGAAAACCATGACTGCTTCCGCTGCGAGCAAGGAGTTCGGTCTCTACATCGACACCGCGCAGCATGAACCCGTGTTAATCACCAAGCAGAACCGCCCGGTAGCTATCACCATGTCGATTCAGCAGGTTGAGCGTCTCTTCAAGGGGCAAGTTGAAGCTGGGATCGCGCGTGGGCTCGAGGATGTTACCGCAGGGCGCTATAGCGAGATGAACCCTACTCACCTGGAGAGCATGCGAGCGAAGTTTAAGACACCAGCCAGCTAAGCATGAAAGTCATTATAACCCAAACAGCGGAGGATTCCCTTGAGGGAATCTACCGCTACAAGTACGAGTACAGCGTGGCGCACGCTGATGAGTTTCTCAGCGAGATCTACGGCTTCACGACCGACAATCTCTCGGAGTTTCCCCGTTTAGGGCACGTATATAACTCTGAGCGGGGCTTGTTTCGCCTGATCTATGCCAAGGCCTTCAACATCTACTACACGATACGTGTAGCAAGAGCTTTTTGTCCTATTCATTATCGACGGCTCTATCAGCCTGAACCAAGAGCTGGCCGACCCAAAGGTCACCCTGCCTGAGCTTTAGTAATCCCAAAGAAGCATTACTGCATACCCTTACTTTCGGTTATTTCGGTTTAACCAGTTAAATACATTCTACTTTTTAGAGGCTCGCTGACCCTGGTAGTTATTTGGATTGCTTCAGTTAAACCGAAATAACCTATAAAATCGAAACAACATGTTATTTGCGTTATTTCAGTTTATCCATATACTCAACAATATGAAAATAACTATCTACAACATGAAGGGCTCAGCGGGGAAAACCCCGCTCGCTGTGAACATCGCGCTCGATAGGGAATATGCCCTAGCGACCAACGAACCCTATAACCTCTTAGACACCATCCTCCCTGAGGAGCGGCTTTTCTCGCTACAACCTGACGAAGAGTTTCCGGACTTTCCTGAAGGAATCGACGTGGTGTTCGACCTAGCCGGTCTTATGTCGCGCGATGCGCGGCCTAGTATCGTATCAGCGGTCTCACAATCAGACGTGGTGCTGGTGCCCATCTACAATGAGCTGAAGTGCATCCATGCGGGGATACACACAATCAACGAGCTTCTTCCATACAACAAGAACATCGTCGTTGTGGCGACAAAGCTGGTGAAGCGGAAGGGTGAAGCCTTCAAGGATTGGGCTGACAGTGAGGACGCGAAGAATATCAAAGCAGTCGTGGATCACGCGATAGGGCAGGGGATACCAGTTCTTCCACTCAAGTTCTCACGCGTGTTTGATACCATCTTCGAACAAGAGCTTTCTATCCGTCAGATGATGGAGAAAGACGCCCTCGCTCGCTATACCTACCGGGACGTAGCAGCACAGTTCGATACCTTACTCTCTTACCTCGAGCAGCATTATGCCTAAGAAAAATGACCTCTCCATCTTTAAAAGGGTTGAACCGGGTAATTCGGTTAAACCAAATGAACCAAAATCAATTCTTGCGCCCAAAACCGTTGGAAGAAAACCGAAAAGCGCTGAGGACAAAGAGTCTGAGATTGTGGCGATCAAGCTCACCAAAGCTGAGCTCGCAAAGCTCGAAGAAAAGGCGGGCCTCGTTCCGAAGTCCACCTATCTCAAACATATCCTACGAACCAAAACCAATATTTTTGATTGAATCGATTAAACCTGTTATTTCGGTTTAACCAATTTAACCGGTTGTTTCAGTTGTTCCTCAAACTCAACAATCTGCGCTTTTATAATATCCGGCTCCTGAGAGCCGTTTTTTTGTGCCCAATCGGCGGGGGGGGGGAGGGTGAGTCCACGCGCTTCCCAGAAACCTCTGATATCCGGAGCGTTCAAGCGATCTTTCCATCCAGCTTTTTTGAAAGCATCAACATAAATGCGGCTTCCAAGACTAAGCTGGAACTCAGCCAACACTGCGTCTCTCTGGGCCTCAGGGAGAGCCTGGAAAGCTTCCTCGATAATTTCAGCCACAGACCAGCGATATGAGGTTTCCGCCTCTCTCTGAGACTTTTTGAGATCTTCCAGCTTACCTTCCAGTGCTCTACGCTCTTCTTTGGCAGCTTGAGCCGTTTCGAGGTTTTTCTTCTTTACGGCGCTTTCATTGTGAAAATTCTCTTCGATAGCCGACTTGAGGAAGCCAGCCTTCGATGAACGGATTTTCCCGCTTGCGGCCTGAGAGCTGGCAAGATCAAGCTTCTCAAAGATGTACTGTTCGTCATGTTCGAGCGCCCAGGCACGGGCAAGGGTCTTTGATATACCTTCAGCTAGAAGAGCTTGATAGGAGGGCATTTGCGTAACATCATCTTCCGGATCCATCCCAACTAATGAGAGTTGCGGGTTAGGTCGGATAATGAATCGAAGCCCTGTTACGGTGCGGCCTTTTCTCTTGGTTTCAAGCTCGAGCTGGATGTTTGAAAGTTCGTTTACTTCCTTCATAGCCGGTTGAATGACCGCACGGTTTAAGAGCTTAAACTGCTTGTAGCTGATCATCTGGTCTACTGACATCAACTTGCGGAATACATCCACATCCCACCAAGGCGTGTGCGCAATATCCACGTAACGATAACAGTTTTCATAGAGCACCAAGGCGTGGGCGCTATTCATGTCTCGCAGGACGCTCAGGTTGATCTTAGAGTATACGTCTGGGTGATAGAGTTTTTCAGCCAATGCCTGCTCATAGCGATAGGTACAGACACCGTCCTTGAGCTTCACGTAAGGGAGCAGCACCATAGCTTCCCATGAACTTTTCCCATCATCTTCTAAAACGTCAAACTCAACCACTGTCTCCATTAAGCCCTTCAAGGAAGCTTTGAGATAGTTTGTGTTGTTGCTGTCAAAACCGATCATCTCACAGAGCACTGACGCATTAATTTGATGCTCTCTTGATGTAAGAAGCCCCTCGTAGGCGTTGTAGAGCAGCGCGTTCACAAGCTTACGCTGAAGCAGGGAAAGCTTCGCACCGATGTGAATCGCCGCGACATGCTTTTTGAGTATCTGCTTTTCTTTGCTTTGTTTTTTGAGTTCTTTTTTCATAGGTGAATGAGGTTACCGTTTCTCTGTTCACCATTCTACATATTTTGGACAAAATGCAAGTTTTCTTCAAAAATTTCGTGAGTAAACTCTCCACTTGCTCCCATAAACGTTCACCTATCCGCACAAAAACGTACACCTTTGGAAAAGATCGCCTGCATAGGCTGATATGAAAATCCCATATATTACAGTATCTTGACCACCCTCCCACAAACGTTCACCTATGAGCCCCATAAACATACACCTTAGGCGTTTTTTCCCTTTGTTATCAGCGTTCTGGGCGCTTGCTCCCATAAATGTTCACCTATAGACCCCATAAACATGCGCCTTACCAGAAACAGGGTGTTTTTTTGTCTTGTTTACAGTTACTTAGGCTCATTACCTAGTAGCTCCCATAAACGTTCACCTTAGCTCCCATATCCTTTCACCTCAGCTCCCATAAACGTTCACCTTAAACGCAGTCTGCTCCCATATCCTTTCACCTTAGCTCCCATAAACGTTCACCTTACCCCCCGTAACATCCTGATTCTAAGACATTATATTACCCCTAAACATACTAAACGTTGTTTTATTAAACGTATTAAACAACAACAGAGAGCCTTACGGCCCTCTGCGGCTTGGTTGATGTTTTTTCTTTTCTGGAGTTTTTGAGGGGGAAAAAGAAAACACGGGCTACGCTTTTTTACCAAGCAAGCCATGCGTTGAGATCTTCATGTCCTTTGTAATAACTGCGCATGTCCGCAAGTTTGGAGGGTGTTTGCGCGTTTTCGAACAGTTTGCGCGTGGTCGCTTCGCCCGCAGCGTCGTTGCCCAAGTACAAGCGCACCTCTTCGAAACGTGGATCATTGATGTAGGTCAGGGCACGTTGCCACAGGTTCGTGGAATTCAGCACCAGCACGGCGCCTACCGGCCGCGCTGGCCTATCTTTCGACAGGTAGGACAGAAAATCCATGAAGCCTTCAAAGACCTGGAGCCGGGTTGCACCGGCTTGTCATGAAAGGTCACCGCCTTCCCGGTTCCGACAAAGCCCTTAAACAGCGCGTTACGTGCCTCGAAGCCATCGCCCGAAGGGTAACCAAGGGAAAAGTACTTCCCGACGCTGTGAGGGTGCTTAAAATCGATCTGGGAGAGGTGCTGGCGGGCAGTATCATGGTCGATACCGCGTTTCGTGAGGTATTGGAGCAGGGCAGGGTGCTTGAGCGGCTCTGATGACACCAACTCAAAGGCCCATCTTTTTCTTTTTCACCCGCAACGTCCTGACTTTTGGACATGGGCTCAGACTGGCGCGAAGCGCCGCGCGAATTCCCAGCAGACATGCGAGGGCTGGCAAGGCCAGGCGAGCCCGGTCCTGTCGAGATGCTGGAGCGCGTCCCGCACATCGCAGCATTTAAAGCTCAAGGATCGGGCTGGCAAAGCCGGATCAATGACGCCCTGCGCAAGGCCGCAAGGCTTTAGGAACGTTCAAAAACGATCGTTTTTGCAGCAACCTCTTTGCCGTTTGAGCACTTCGGCTTCAACCTTTAGGCGCAGTTTTTTCTGACAAGCGGTATTATGTCAAACGGCCAAGCAAGGGGGCGGGTCGCGGAAAGGTTGTGTGTTTGGCGGGTGAGGCCTGTCGGCTTAGGCAGGGCCTTATGTTTTGGCTCTCCCAGATATTTTTGTATCACGCTCCATATTTTTTGCTCTGCATCCAAGTGAGCACCCTTCCTGTCTCAAGGCCCGACAAGGTAATCACCGGTCGGAAGAGTATCCCTCTCTCTTTGTCATCAGACCCGATATACGATCACACATGACAGTGCCGTTCGTATCGAACTCAGTAAGAGACCACCACCACAACCGTATCCGTGTAGGTGCCGACCATTGCTTGCTGAATTGCAAGAATCCTGCCGAATACAGCCAATGTCTGATTTCCCCCCGTGCCTCTGCCCGCCGCGACTGTTCCCGCGCCCATCCCCCAGCTTAAGGTGTGCGATGCGTCATGGTAGAGACCATATGCGAGTACGTTCCCACCATTTGCCATCCGACGGCCGGAAGGCTCGAAGCCCATAGGTTGCCTCCCGTGATCCAAACCTACTGTGTAGGCGGACGCATTGGTGCAGGATACGGTAATTGTGGCGGTCTGGTCCACTGGTGCCTCTACAGCAGCATCGATAACGCCAAAATTCATGTCCGACACGCTGACTGTGCAGCTTGCCGTGACATTTGCCCGCACAGTGAACGAACTAGCCGTGCCAAGCTGGCTGCACTCGGCTTCGCCATAGTCTAATCTGACATCTCCTCCGGCCTCGAAGCGCGACGTGTAGGATCCGATGGTGGCTTGCGAACCGATTGAAGTCACTTCGGCGTAAAGGGTTGGTGCGATTGTGCCGCTGCCGGTTCCATCAAGCGGTATCGTAAAGCCGACAGTCTCCCATGTGCTGCCGCCCCCCGAGATCGTATTTTGGGTTGTAAGGTGGTACTCAAGCGGCGCTGTGCCGTCCCCCGTCATGTAGCGCGGCGTTTGACCCGGACCACTGCCGCCGCTGCCGGCCCCGATCATGGCGCAAGCCAATGCGGTTGCGCCCGGTGTTCCGCCGGAGCAGGAAATGGTTACAGGGCCGCTGGTTTGCTGTGATGTCCCGTCTCGTCCCGAAATCAGTCCGAAATCCAGTGAGACGATATCCGCTTCGCAGACCAAGGCTGCGCGGGCGGGTAGGGCTGCGCTGGCAAAGGCGCCAAGTACAGCGGTCAGAACAAAGGGACGCAACATCATCTGCACAGCACTCCATCAATATAAACCTGCGCATCTGACCGCTTCACATAGGCGAACTCAGCCGAGCAGCCTCCATCGGTGGTCTGCACCGTTATCCGGTTGCGTGCGCCAAGATCTGTAATCCAGACCTCACCGTCGTAACCCACAGAGAAATCGGTCAAAGAGCCATGTAGCCGGACCTCGGCACCGGGCGGCAGAAAAACCCCGGCGGCATCCCGCAGTACCACCAGTGCTGCAGCTTCGGACTGGCCGCCGAAATCCAGAGAAACCCCGGATCGCCGTGCGGGCACCACATTCATTGCCGTCGCGCCAATGTTGGCATCCATCGGCAGGTCAAGCGGATCTATGGAAATCCTGTTCAAACGATAAGACCGCAAATCCGATACCAGCGCCCGACCGAATCGGCCTGTGCGCGCGACCTCTCGATTGTTCAGGCTCACGTCGATATCCGGAATGCCGACGTCAACGATGGCAAATCCGTCCTGGATCCGATTGCCCGCGAACAGCCCGCCGCCCGCCAGAACCAGCGCCCCGTCAAAGGTGGCGCTTGCGCTGCCTCTATCGCCATTGTCGCGCAACTCTAGATCCGCCCGGCCGTAGCTGGTCTGATACGTCGCACCGAGTGCAAGGTGTTCTCGTGAAAGGTTGGCTCGATAACCATAACTTCCCGCCCTGCGATCTGCCGACCGCGACAGACTGCTCACAGCGCCGACGCGCCCATACCGGTCCCGCTGCAATCCCGCGCTGATATGGTCGGATTTTCCCAGCGGCATCGAAAAACCGACGGAAACCCCGTAACCACCGTCGCCTGCGAAATCCTTGAATGCGTTGACACGGTAAGATGCCGACCGCGATGAAAGTTGCCGCGAATAAGATGCTGACAAGATGGTGTTTGCTTGATCGACCCGCTCCGAATTGACCAGGCTCAACCCAAAGCGGCCACCATTTGTAAAGACGGGAAAGGTCAACGACATCGCGTCAAGAGCTGTCACTGCGCCGACGGATGAAATGCCAGAGATCTGAGCGCCCGCGCCCGGTTCTTCCAGCGGTGTGACGGAGGCAAGGTCATGATATTCGCCAAAAGTCCGCCGGCTGCTCATCCGCACACCGACGCCTCCAACGTCTGTGCGAAGCGCGCCGAAGACGAAACTACCCGTCGCGGGGCCATAGACGCTTGTGCCGCCCGCCAACGTGACCTCTGCACGGTTGAACAGGACCGAATGCACACCGAGTCCGACCATTCGCAGATCATTTAAAACTTCGGCGTGCCCCTCGACCGTCAGGCTGCTCGATATGCCGTAGCGTAAACTTACTGACGCTGCCGTGTCGTGTCCGTAAGCAAAGTGCCCACCGCCATAGTCCTCACGCGCGCGCCCCGCCTCAATGGAAAAGTCAAGCAAACCCTTGGCCAAAAGGTTCTGCGTCGCAAAAAACGGAACCGTCTTGATTTGTTCATTGCCTCCGGCATCGCGCAAGACAAAAATGGCCTCGCCGCCACTCGTGATCATAGGAACGTCAGACAGGTTGAACGGCCCGGGCTCAACCGCGCCGGAATAGGCGCGAACGTTATCGACGTAGACATCGATGCTTGACGGAACTGCTGCCGATCCGGAAAAAGACAGCAGAGGACTGGTCACCAAATCATCGCGCAGTGAAAAATCGCGGCGGACCTGGAACCCGCCAAGACGTACGGGGCGAACCCACGCCGGGCCAGATGTCGTGAAATCCCCGGCGGTCAGGGTCATCATCTTACCAGGGCTGGATACGGTGAAATACGTGTCATGACGTTTGAAGATTGCTGAACCGAAGTCGTTGAGCTGGGAGCTGACCGTTCCCGTGCTGGTCAGTACCCCGAGCGGGGTATAGGCGCGCAGATCAAGTGCGGCAAAAGCTTCTTCGGGCCGAAATCCGTCGGCAAAGATGTCATCGCCAAGGTTGGCTGTAATCCGGTAATTCAGGACCAGACCAAAGCCAGTCTGTGTTTCAGGCAGATCGTGCTGGGGAACTGCAGAGATTTCGACGGGAATCAGGGCTGAACCCTGTGCCGTGATGTGAATGGTCTGTGTCGGTGCGTCATAGACAAAGGAAACGCCCGGGATCTCATCCAGAAACACGGTCCTTCCCAGAGTGTGTGGGGCCGCGATCCCGATGCCTTCCAACTCGTCGCGCAGTGCCGACATCCGACGGGACTGAAGCGGCAGGGCGAATTCGGCGACAAGGCCGACCTCACGCCCGTTAATCAAGACCAGAAGGAATAGCGCCTCGTCTGCCTCGGGATCGTAGTCCGTTGCTGTATCGACGAGACGCAGCTTCGCTTCATCCAGCGTCTGCGCATTAGAGGTAAGGGTTGACGTCCAACCAATGACGCAGAGTCCGGTCACTATTGCCGTGATGCGTGCCCAGTTGTTCAAAAGCGCCTTCCTCCTGTGTCTGACGGTAGCGCGGGGTGGAGCTACCGTAGGTCATCGGTGGTCAGGCCGGCGCACCAAAACAAAGTGGCACCGAATGGCGGACCGTAAATTTTACCGTCTGGCCATCCTGATTGGCCCCAGGCAATTGATCCACCAGAACGCGATAGCACTCCTCACCCTTAATTGGTGTCTTGCTGGTGCGAACCAGACGAATGGTCAGTTCTTGGTTGGGCGCCATCCGCAGTGCTGGTGGGCTGGCGACGACATCACGCGTTGCAACCAGTTTGCCTGCGCCACCATCGCGTAGCCAGCGCATGACGCGGACTTGGCCTTGGGTTGTACCGGGACCGCCTGCCTTGACGGTAAGTGTTGTCACCTGATTACCCGGCGCAACCTTTATGGATGTAGGCGATACCGTGAAATCATTCGCAAATGCCGCCCCGGCCAGCGCCATTGTAGCCATAAGAACGACTGTCCCGATTGTTGAATGTGTAAACACAGACATATCACAAACTCCTTGTTTTGCTTTACGGCAAGTAGACTGCGGTCAGGATGACCGTGTCGCTATACGATCCCATCGCGTAATCTGTGCTGGGCTGGATCTTGCCATAGAGTGTCGCGTTGTAAGTGTTGGTAGTGCCAACCTTCACAAGCGTAACTGCGCCTGCGGTTGCAATGTCCGCGCCGCCCGCCTCAAGCACATGAAGTGTGTAGGGCACCAAGCTGGTTCCAGAAATCATGTTACGTTGGGTGGTAGGAGGCGCTGGGTTGGCGCCCATTCCGACAAGAATGGTTGTCACGGTCGAGGTGCCGTTACACACCAGCGTGACAACAGCAGAAGCACTGGTGACCGCGTCCGCGCTTAGAGTGCCGAAGGCGAGCGGCGCCGCAGAAAGTGTGCATATTCCGGAGACCTCCGCGGAAACGCCCATCTCGCCAGTTGCAGTTTCGGCATGAACAGAGCCGGCAGCAAAGACAATTAATCCCGCGACAAGCGCAGGGATAAACTTATCTTTACGGCTATTATTTGCAGCTATAATCTTGCGTAGAAAGCTCAATCCGTTCGTACCGGGCATATCGTAGTCTAGCAAGATGGCGTCGTAAGTCCCATTCTTCTTGATTCTGCTGAGGGCCTCAGCTGCTGTTGTCGCGAGTTCCGGTGAAAAATCGGGGTTTGTTGATAATGCTGATACGACCATTTCGCCTAGCAAGACATGATCATCTATCACAAGGACGCGGATTTCAGAGCGCTCTTCTTCTTCTCGGTTGGGTAGTTCGCTCACGTGTGACTCTCCTCGATTTTTTCTAAATTCCTCAATCGTAATACTGAAAAATGTATTCTTTTCGATAGTGGAAGCCTATCGACGGATATACCTTATGTGTTTGTTGTCTAGACTTTTGATGAAAAGACAACTTAAGATAGCATTAAGTCAACTGAAGAGAGTGATTGTGACGGCCTGCATTGAGGTTGGCCTGGACGCTTGGAGCCACTATTTGATGGTACTGCTCTTTCAGAGGTGGTTTGTAATCGGTGCACTGTGTGGCTGCGGTCGTTAACACTGTGGTGATGGCGTCACTTGCGATACCGGACACAAATTCATGACATACGAAGATGCGGCTAAACTTTTACGCATTAAACCCGATAGTGTAAGGCGCAGAGCCGCAAGTAGGCGCTAGCCGAAGCAACAGGGAAACGACCGGAAAGCCCGTGTTGGCATCCCGGTCGATATCATCCCTGAGGGCATCCATGCGCTCACCCATGATACCATTCCCTATGAAAACGCGCTTCGAGAAGAGCTGGCGACCACGAAACAGGCACTCGCCAGGATGGAAGGGCAGGCAGAAGCGACCACGGCCAGACTCATCGACCTGGCGGCGGATCGAGACGCATGGAAGGCGCAGGCAGAACGGCTCGCATCAG
>Ga0136559_1000490_pt1 | contig 13476 bp, 13 predicted proteins | sample AntRauMeHopE1496_FD_104633 | JGI IMG/M metagenome (GOLD analysis project Ga0136559, IMG submission 104633) | Saline lake microbial communities from Rauer Islands, Antarctica - Metagenome Hop E1 #496 | ecosystem: Environmental > Aquatic > Non-marine Saline and Alkaline > Saline | place... | reverse complement strand
GATCTGAGCGGGGTCGAACCCGGGACCCAGTTGACCGTAGCATGGCAGGGCAAGCCAGTCTTCTTGCGCGCCCGCACGCAGGCCGAAATAGATGAGGCACGGGCAACCCCATTAACCGACTTGCCTGATCAGAAGGCCCAGAATGCCAATTTGCCCAACGATGCGGATGCCCGTGATGAAAACAGGGCGCTGTCGGCAGATGGCGTCTGGCTGGTCCAGATGGGCATTTGCACCCACTTGGGATGTGTGCCCTTGGGTGAGGCTGGCGATTTTGGCGGCTGGTTCTGCCCCTGTCACGGGTCCCACTACGACGCAGCAGGCCGGATCCGAAAAGGCCCTGCCCCGCGCAACCTCGACATCCCCATCGCGACTTTCCTCGACGAGACAACACTCCAGCTCGGCGCATGAGCACCACCAGACCCCCACATGCCTTCTGGGACCGCGTCGCACAGCGCTATGCTGCGATGCAGATGCGCAACCCCGATGCTTATGAAACCACGCTTGCGCTGGTGAAGGCGCATTTGCATGCGCAGGACCGCATTCTGGAACTGGGCTGCGGCACCGGGGCCACTGCCCTGCGGCTGGCCCCCTGCGTCGGGGCCTATGTCGCCAGTGATTATTCGGGCGCGATGATCGCGATTGCAAAGGGCGCGAAAACCAGCGCTGGCATCGAAAATGTAGCGCCTTTGGTGGCCGGTCTGGGCGACGGCTCTCTGCCGGAAGGGCCGTTCGACGCCACGCTGGCCTTCAATCTTCTGCACCTGCTGCCCGACAGGCGCGCAGCGTTCCGCGAAGTCTTTGATCTGACGCGCCCCGGGGGGCTGTTCATCTCAAAGACGCCTTGTCTGGCGGGATTGTTTCGCGTGTTCCAGCCTGTTCTGGCCCTCTTGCGGTTGTTTGGAAAAGCACCTGATTTCAACTTCATCACGCCAGAAACCCTTGAGCGTGACATCCGGAATGCAGGTTTTGAGATCCTGGAGCGTGGCGACTATCCGGCGCGCCCCCCGCGCCGCTTCATCGTGGCGCACAGGCCCGAAAAATCAGGACGCTGACTTGATCGAAAAACTGGCTTGATCGAAAAACTGGCTTGATCGAAAAACTGGGATGGGCCGGTCGTTCACGGCGAGCAGCCTCAAGCAGGCGGGCGGTCCGAAAGACGGGCCGCGCCCGGCATGACCCATGGAAAGTGGCCCGGATCGACACGGCGACTGATAGGAAGTTCAGGCAAACCCGACAAGAGCACGGCAGACCGATGCGAAACATGGACCCCGGACAGCAGCGGCACCTTCCGTGCCTGGGAGCGTGGCTCACGGGCGCGTTGCACCTTGCGCAGCGGCACCCACCTCAGGCTCCGGGCCGGTATCAGACGGTGATATCCGCAACGCCCGCAAGGCGTTCAGGATCACGGCCACGTCGATCACCTCCTGAAAGACCGCGCCCTGCACCGGGGTCAGATAGCCGAATGCTGCGGCGATCATCCCGAGGATCGACAGACCGATGCCCGCAACAACGCTTTGCAAGGCAATCCGGCGCGCGGCCTGTGCAATCGCAATACCGGTGCCCAACCGGTCGATCCGGTCGACCAACAGCACCACATCGGCGGCCTCGGCGCTGGCGGCGGCACCGCGCGCACCCATCGCCACGCCCACATCGGCCACGGCAAGGGCGGGCGCATCGTTCACGCCGTCACCCACCATCATGACAGTGCCGGCGCCGCGCTCGGCCACAACCAGCTGCACCTTGCCGTCCGGTGTCAGCCCGGCGTGGATGCCGTCAAGCGCCAGACCTGCGGTCACGCGGGTGGCCACTGCGGCACGGTCGCCGGTGGCGAGCAAGATGCGGGCGATCCCCAGACCGCGCAGACCCGCCAGCATATCCCCGACGCCCCTGCGCAGCGGATCGGCCATCACCAGATGCCCCGCCATCCGGCCCTCCACGGCCACCGCCACCAGCACCGCACCTTCGGGGAACGCAGGGCTGTTTGCCGCCTCGCCAACAGACTCCGTCACAAAATCATCGCCGCCCACGATCACGCGCCGCCCGTCCACCGTGCCGGTCACGCCTTCGCCCGCAATTTCCACAACATCGCTCGGCACGGGCAACGCCAGATCCCGCATTTTGGCAGCCGCAACGATCGCCTGTGCCACAGGGTGTTTGGACGCCTGATCGAGGGATGCGGCGAAACGCAGGATATCATCCTCGCCAAAACCGTTCTGACACGCGATCGAGGTGATCCGCGGGCGGCCATCGGTCAGGGTGCCGGTCTTGTCCAGGATCAGCGTGCGGATGCGGGCCATCGCCTCCAAAGGGCCTGCCCCTTTGATCAGCACGCCAAAATGTGCGGCCCGCGACAGACCCGCGACCAGGGCCACCGGCACGGCCAGGATCAGCGGGCAGGGGGTCGCCACCACCAGCACAGCGACCGCGCGGATCGGGTCACCCGTGGCCCACCATGCGGCCCCCGCAATCGAAACCGTCACCGCCAGAAACCCCAGGGACCAACGATCCGCCAGCCGCGCCATCGGGGCTTTTGACTGCTGCGCCGTCTCGACCAGCCGCACGATCCCCGCATAGGTGCTGTCACGCGCCAGATGGGTCGCGGTCAGATCGAACGGAGCGCCTGCATTCGTGGACCCGCTCATCACCGCAGCCCCCCTGTTCAGGTGCGCAGGCAGGGATTCACCGGTCAGCGCGGAGGTGTCCAGAAACGCAGTCTCAGATGCGATTGTCCCGTCCACCGGCACCATATCGCCTTGCCGGATCAGCAGCAGATCACCGGGGATGATCGCGTCCAGCGCCACCTCCTCCAGCTGGCCGTTCCGGTGCCGCGTCGCACTGCGCGGCACCCTCGAGAGAAGGCTGTGCATCTCGCGCCGTGCACGGCCTTCGGCGAAGGTTTCCAGCAAGGTGCCGCCCGCATACATCACCGCGACAACTGCCGCTGCCAATGTCTCCCCGAAGATCAGCGCCGCCGACATCGACAAGGCCGCGACGATATCCAGCCCCACCTCGCCGCGCCACAGGCTGCGCAGGATCTCGACCAGAAGCGCCGCCAGAACCGGCGAGACGCCTGCCAGCCAGATCAACTCCGCCTGATCGCCCCTGCCCGCCGCATAAAGCCCAAGCCCCGACAGCAGCCCCAGCAAGGCCAGCGCAAAGAGCCCACGTTTGAAGCGGTCAGTGCTGGATTGTTCCATATCAATGCCTTTCTGTCGCCTGAGATCATCACAGACGGGGATGCTGACGGCCGTCAGCTCGGGAACATGGTGCCCTGGGTTTGGCATCAAAGTCAGGCCTTGTCATGTGCTGCTCCGGGGTGCGCAGGGCCATATGCAACGCCGCTGCGGTTTTGCGGCGATGGAAGTGCTGTCGCTGCGCGGACCGCCTCATGCGCAACTTTGGCTTAAACTCCGGGGCGTGGTTTTTCGATTCGCTTTTCTCGATCTTCTCCCGCACCGGGTAATTCATCTTCACAGATGGTGCGAAATGCCGCGACCATCTGGGTATTCATCGGTTCATACCCGGTTTTTCCACGTCCCAGCCCAAGCGGGAGCAAAGATTGAGAGTGTCTGGCTTTCCGACGCGAGCCGTCAGGCTGCATTCCACGCCCGGACGCCCGCATTCTTGCCAAAACGCACTGCAGCATTTTCGTATATCGTTGTAAGTCGGGCGCTAATGTTGGTAGATCCGAGCGATCCACAGAACAGCGAATACATCAACGCAATCCATGAGGCATGATACATGAAAAAATTTGCAGTGATCCGGAACTTCCTGCTTGTCATCCCCTTGCTGATCCTGGCGGCTGCACTGACTTACGGGCTGCCGCAGGTCGATGTCGTGCGGGCCATCGGCGGTGAAATCAAGCGTGTCGATGAAGGCGTCAATGAGAGCGGACAACAGATCACCCGCGATGTCCGCGAGATCCAGATGGAAACCCCCGACGGGGATCCCCGCGTCTACCGCAACGAGGACAACTTCCTCTTCTTCAAGTTCGATTCCGCCAGTCTTCAGGCACAGGTCCAGTCTCTTTCCTCAGACAAGCAGCTTGTTGCCGTCCGCCACTACGGCTTTCGTCTTCCGATATTTTCATGGTTCCCGAATGCCGTAAAGGTCTGGCCTGTCGAGGAAGGCTATCGCCATATTCCGGTGTTCAACACGCTGGTCCTTCTGGGGCTGGGACTTGTCGGATTTCTGGGCTGGCGCAGGGTCCGCCGCGCCTCGGAGGCACGCAGCGCGCAACGCCGGGCACGCGAAGCACAACGCGAAGAAGCTGCCGCAACAGCCGCGCGCGCATCCGAGACAGCAGCCAAACAGCGCCGTGATGCTGAGCGGAAAAAGTCGAGCGACGTGGATGATTTCCTGAGCACCGACAGCACGAAGAAAGACTGAAGACCGATGCAGGACGCGCCGCCGACACTGGAAGAGACACGCCGCACGTTTCAGCTGGAGGCAGGTGCGTTGACGTTGACTGTGCCGGCTACTGCGCGGGACGACCTTTACCGTATCGCAGAGCGCATCAATCCCAAACGCGCATTCCTGTTCGTCTCCACACTCTTGGGCAGGCATATTCCGGTGCATCCTGCCACGCATCGTGCGGCCTTGCAGGAACTGGCGATAGGCGTCTCGGAGCATCTGTTGGAGGGCCCTGTGTTTGTCATGGGCTTTGCCGAAACTGCCGTCGGCATCGGGGCAGGCGTTTTTGACTGTCTGCGGACCGCGCACTCCGAGCGCGCGATGGGTTACCTCACGACCACGCGTTTTTCACCCTCCCCCGCTGACGATTGGTTTCAGATTGAAGAAAGCCACTCCCATGCGGTGGATCACATTATCCTGCACCCCGGTGCGGATGTGGTGCAGCAGGGGCCGGGTGCTACGCTGGTGCTGGTGGATGACGAGACGACGACCGGCAGGACATTTGCCCAGCTTGCGACGGGTCTGGAGGCGCATGGCCTGACGTTTGGCCGCGTGGTTCTGGTGACGCTTACCGATTGGTCGGATGGCCGTGCCGCACAATCCGTAGAAGGCATATTCACGGCAGCTGACGTGCGCTGTGTCTCCTTGCAACAGGGGTCATGGGACTGGCGCCCAAAGGAGGACTGGGTTCATCCGGGATTTCCGGATAAGTGCACAGCCCATTGCCCGCCATGGGTGCCGGACCCTGCGCAGCGGCTCATGCCCCCCCGCACAGGGATTTCCGCGTCTGCGCCACGCCAGACAGGTGAGGATATCATGGCCATGATTGAGGCAGCGGGGTTTGCACCTGTTGGCGAAAGCGACAGGGTGCTGGTTGTGGGTGCCGGTGAGCATGTCTGGCAGCCGATGCTGGCGGCAGAGGCCCTCAGTGCGCGAGGCATTTATACCCGCTTCATCACCACAACGAGATCTCCGATCTTGCAGGGTAGCACCATCCGGCACAAATTTGCTTTTTCCGACCATTACGGTCAGGGTTTCTGGATGTATATGCATAATATCGTGCCTGCCGAATGGGACCGGATCCTGCTTTTCACTGAAACAGACCTCGCTGGCGTGTCGGCAGAATTTACGCGCTGGCTGGGCCGCGTGGACGTGATCGACGGGTCAGGCACTGTCACTGCCTTTGCGCTCGGGCGGCGCACTGCGTGAAAAAGCCCATTATTTTCAGTGATCTGGATGATACGATTTTTCAGACAGCCCGCAAGATGGATGCCCCGCCAGCTCCCGAAAGACTGGCTTCCGAGGCGCTCAATGGCAGTCATTCCTATATGTCGGAGGGGCAGTCCGTGATGATGGACTGGCTGCTCGGCTCCACGCGGTTTATTCCCGTGACCGCCCGCTCCACCGAGGCGCTTGCGCGCTGCACGCTGCCGTTTGAGGATTACCGTGTGTGCTCCAACGGCGCGGTGATCCTGATGCCGGACGGCACCGCAGATCGGGACTGGCTGGAGCAGAGCACGCAGCAGGCACAGACGGCGCAGGACACCTTCGGTGCGATGATCGACTTCGTGGCAACGCAGCGCCCGGCCGGCCGCTTTCGCTGCTGGACAGTCGAGGAATTCGGCACCGGATATTATTTTTGTGTAAAGTCAAACGAGGGGGCGCGCGCACTCGACGATGTCGAAGAAGGCCTGGCGGCACTTGCGGGGACGCGTCTGGTCAGACACCGCAATGACAACAACCTGTCGTTCACCCCTGCGGGCATCTCAAAACGACTGGCGGTGGAATACCTGTCGGAAAAGTTAGGGCACGGTGGCGCCGTGCCGGTGTTCGGGATGGGGGACAGCCTCACAGATCTGCCCTTCATGGCGACATGCGATATGCTGGTAATCCCACGGAAATCGCAGATCAGCCGTGATGTTCTGCAGCTGGAAGCATCGTCATGACGCAAGCGCCAGAGATGATCACGGGCTCATATGCTCCGCAGGATGTTACCTTTCTGCTCAAACCTGTGCAGATCGTTCCGACGGATGTCGTGGCGAAAGAGCGGCTGATACAAAGCGGCGCGGCGCATTATTCGGAGATGATTTCCGAAGAGCGCAGGCCAGATGCGCGGTATATGGAAATTTTCGAGGCAGCGCGCGCCGCTGGTGTGAACCGGATCGCACGCGAGATTTGCGCCGTGTCGCAACAGATCGCCCAACGGATCGCGCAGGGCACGCTGCCGCAACAGATCACCTTGTGCTCGCTGGTCCGCGCCGGGGTGCCTTACGGGGTCGTGCTCCAGCGTGAACTGACGACCCTTGGCGTCGCATGCCGTCATTTCGGCATTTCGATCATTCGGGACCGTGGTTTGGACGCCAACGCCATATCTTATATCCTTCAAAGGCGCGCGCTGGCCGGTATGGTGTTTGTGGACGGATGGACCGGCAAAGGGGCTATTGCAGCGGAGCTGCAAAGATCCTGGCATGATCTCACAGGTCAAAACGAGGTCGAGCTTGTGGTCCTTGCAGATCCCGGCGGGTTTGCAACCCTGTCAGGCTCGCAGGACGACTGGCTCATTCCTTCGGGCATTCTGGGGGCGAATGTCTCCGGCCTGATCAGCCGGTCCATCCTGAACCGCGATGTGATCGGTGCGCAGGATTTTCACGGCTCGATCCCGGTAGCACATCTGAGCGACATAGACGTCTCATGTGCATTTGTGGACCAGATCACCGTGCTGACGGGGCGATATCGCGGCCAGACAGATGGCCCACCCGCGCCGGTGAACAGGGCGGCATTGCAGGCACGCGCGAGATCATGCGTTGCCACCATCGCTGCGGACCATGATGTGGCCAACCTGAACCGCATCAAGCCGGGCATCGCAGAGGCCACGCGCGCAGTGCTGCGGCGACGGCCCAAAAAGGTGTTCATCCGCTCTCTGAGTGATCCCGATGTGGCGGCACTGGTCCACCTGTGTCGGACCGATGGCATAGAACTGGTGGAAGATGCCGTGCTTACCGGGCCTTACCGGGCGGTCACTTTGATTGAAAAGGTAGCCTGATGCAGTTCGATTTTTCATCTTACAGCCTCGGCGCCACGCTTTATATGCCGATCGTTCATCACCGTGTGCCGGAATATTTCAGCGGTGCTGCGGATTTTCCGTCGCCCTCGGTGGTTTTGTGCCTTGAGGATGCCTTGGCAGAAGGCGACGTGGCGCGCGGGGTTGCCACGCTGAAGCGGCTGCTGAAAAACTCGCCTGTCAACTCCAGGACGCGCATCTTTATCCGCCCGCGCTCGCTGGAAATGGCGCTGCAGCTGGCGGAGTTCTCGGGGATCGAGAAGATCGAGGGGTTTGTCGCCCCGAAGATCATTCCCGAAACGGCCGCTGTCTGGCTGGATCTGGCCGCAAGCGCGAACCTGCGGATCATGCCGACTGTCGAGAGCGCGCAGTTCTTCGATCCCGGGCGGATCACAGCGCTGCGGGAGGTGCTGGACGATCACGACAAAAGCCGGATCGCTGCGATCAGGCTGGGCGGGAACGATCTTCTTTCCGCGATGGCCCTGCGGCGGCAGGAAGGCATCACCTCCTGGGAAGGACCACTGGCCTGGATTTTGTCGATGGCCTCCTCCATGCTGATTTCGGGCGGGTATTCCGTAGCCGCACCTGTATTTGACATCATAACGGACCTCGACACGCTAAAGCGCGAGGTGAAACAAGACGTGGCAGCAGGGTTCGTATCAAAGACCGCAATACATCCGGCACAGGTTGATCATATTCTTGCCGCGTTCCGGGTGGGCGATGCAGAGGTCCAACAGGCGCGCGCCATCCTCGACGACAGGGCGAGCGCCGTGTTTCAGATCGGCGGTGTCATGTGTGAGCCCTCAACACACAGGGGCTGGGCGCAACGGATCCTTGCACGTTCCGAATATTGCGGCGTCCAGAGCGCGCATGCCTCGCGGGCAGTCCCTGCATGAGCACTCTGAGCATCTGGCAGCGCATTCTTGCGTATCTGGAGAGCGGCACACAATTGGTGCGGCAGTCTTTCAAGCCACGCCCGCCGACAGACAGCGTCGCTTTTTCGATCGCGTTTATCGCATTGGCAGCCAAACTGGCCAAAGCAGACGGCACCGTCACCCGGAACGAGGTCGCGGTGTTTCGCCGGATTTTCGACATCCCGCCCGAAGAAGAAGCAAATGCCGCGCGCGTTTTCAATCTGTGCAGACAGGAGACGACAGGCTACAAAACCTACGCCAGACAGCTGTCAAAAGTGTTGGACAAGACACCTGCAGGCGATACGCTGCGCGAAGACGTTCTGGACGGGCTCTTTCTCATTGCCATGGCGGATGGTGAGTATCACCCTGATGAGGATGTTTTTCTCAGCCAGGTGAGTGAGATTTTCGGCTTGGGTGAAGGCGTCTATCTGCGCCTGCGCGCCCGTCATGTGCCGGAGCTGCGAGACCCCTACAGCATCCTCGGTGTCGGCCCTGATGTGTCACTCAAAGAGCTGCATATGGCCCGAAAACGCTTTGTGCGCGACAACCACCCTGACCGGCTGGTTGCGCAAGGGCTGCCCAAGGAGATGATCGAGCTGGCAAATGCCAGACTGGCAAGTTTCAACGAGGCCTATGACGAGATCACGCAGAGGTTGGCGCGGCCTTGAACCGGATCATGAAAATCATAAGCTTAGATCCTGAGCTTTGCGCCACATCCACCTTGTATCAGGATGCAGGATGCCTAGATGTAACGGGAATTTGTATGATTGGGAGATCATAATGAGCGTTTCGCTATCTAAAGGACAGACAATATCACTGGAGAAAAGCGCAGGCTTGACCAAAGTGTTCATGGGCTGCGGATGGGATCCCGCTCAGCCCAAGAAGTCTGGCTTTTTTGGCAGCCTTCTGGGGGGAGGTGCTGCTGCGGACATCGATCTGGATGCCTCAGTGATCGTATTTGACGAGAACAAGCAGTCCATCGATCTGGTCTGGTTTCAGCAGCTGAAGTCGAAAGACGGATCGATCCAGCACAGCGGCGACAACCGCACCGGTGACGGCGATGGCGACGACGAGACGATCTATGTCGATCTCAGCAAGCTTGATGCCCGCGCGAAATACCTTGTTTTCACTGTAAACAGCTTTCGCGGTCAGACTTTCGACGAAGTGGACAATGCATTCGCGCGCCTTGTGGACGACAGATCCAGGGCGGAGATTTGCCGCTATACGCTGAATGAAAAAGGCCGCCATACCGGCGTCGTCATGGCGTCGATGGAAAAGACATCCGCGGGCTGGCAGATGACTGCGCACGGCACACCGACCAACGGACGCACCGCCAACGAACTGGTCGGCGCCGCCGTCGCAGAAATTTAAGGAGAACACCATGCTGAATTGGCTCAAACAGAACGCCGAACAGGCGCGGACGAAACTGACAGCAGAGGCGTCAAAATTCAAGAACCGCGCCTTTATGGAGGCCGTGGTGAACGGCTGTGCGCTGGTCGCTGCGGCGGACGGCAACATTGATGCGTCCGAGAAGCAGAAGATGGCCGGATTTCTGGAGCGTGCCGATGAATTGAAGCATTTCGAGATGCGGCAGGTCATCGAGGTTTTCCAGAAGGCCGCCGCCGATTTCGAATTCGACCACACAATCGGTAAGGCCTCTGCACTGAAAATGATCGGCAAGATCAAAGGCAATGAGGATCAGGCCAAGCTGCTTGTTCGTGTGGTCTGCGCCATCGGAGCGGCCGACGGTGATTTCGATGCACAGGAAAAAGCGATGGTGGCTGAAATTGCGCGTGAACTCGGCCTTGATCCCGCTCAATTTGATCTCTGATCACTTCCTCTAACCGTTAGATCATCGCTGGGTCGTCAGGCCCGCCAACCCTCTGCTGAGTGGAAGCATCATGCACGAACTCGACTCCTACCAACTGGTCGTTATCGCACTCGGTGCGATTGCCTTTGGTGTCTATCTCTTGATCAAAGGTGGTGACTGGACCATCGACAATGCGGTGATCATCGCTGAAAAATCTGGTCTTTCCAAGCTGTTCATCGCGGCGACCATCGTTGCATTCGGTACTTCAGCGCCTGAACTCTTTACCTCCATCAACGCAAACTTATCGGGATTTCCCGGAATTTCAGTTGGTAATGTGATCGGCTCCAACATTGCGAACGTCCTGATGGTTGTCGGCATATCTGCGATCGTTGCCCCGATCGTATTTTCCCGGGCCGAGGTGCGTGTTGATACGATTGTCATGCTCATCGCGACCGGTGCCATGGCTGTTGCGGTTCTAAACGGGCTTTTGCCACGGTGGGGCGGTTTTGCCATGCTTGCGGCGATCACAGTCTATATTGTTTATCAGTATAAAGCGTCCAAGCTGGACGTTGCCGATGATGAAGAGGGCGACGGCGACGCATCTCCAAGGCCCGGCCTGATGCTTGCCGCAGGCATTCTGACGCTGCTGGTGGGGTCTGAGTTGCTGGTCCAAGGCGCTGTCGCAGGTGGCGTTGCGTTGGGTGTTCCGGAAGCTGTGATCGGGATGACAATGATCGCATTCGGTACATCGCTGCCGGAACTGACAGCCTGTGTCGCCGCAGCGCGGAAGGGCCAGTCCGACATGATCGTCGGCGGCATCATCGGGTCGAACATCTTCAACATCTTCTCCGTCATGGCCTTCTCTGCCGTTGCAAAGCCGCTGATCATCGACGAGCGGTTTGCACAGTTTGATCTGGCTGTCGTGATCGGCGTAACGCTGCTGTTTGCTCTGTTCTTGCTGTTCACGGGCCGGATCGGCAGACTTGTCGGTGCCGCGATGGCCTTCGGCTATCTCGCGTTTACGGCGGCGCAGTATCTTATGTTTTGACACAGAGGATACGCAGGCATTGACCATCTGCAAGATGCACCCGGCTCTATCCAGGAAGTGAAGGTTAAAATTCAGCTGATCGTACCTATGTATCCAAGAACAACCCCTCCACCGCGGCTTTGGTCGCACTCTACACTCAACCTAACGTAAGGAAATCAAATGGCTGTATCACTGAAAAAAGGCGGCAACGTATCCCTGACCAAAGAGGCGCCGGGACTGAGCAAGGTCACAATCGGCCTTGGGTGGGATCCGCGCGTCACCGATGGCACGGATTTCGATCTGGACGCCTCGGTTTTTGTCTGTGGCGAAGATGGCAAGGTCATCTCCGACAAGCATTTCATCTTCTACAATAACGCCAAAAGCCCTGACGGATCAGTCGAGCACACTGGTGATAACCGCAGCGGCGAAGGCGAAGGCGATGACGAGCAGGTCAAAGTGGACCTCGGCTCCGTACCCGCCGATGTCAAGAAGCTTGTATTTGCAGTAACCATTCACGATGCGGGGCCGCGCAACCAGAACTTCGGCCAGGTGGCCAATGCCTTCATGCGCGTCATCAACCAGGATGGTGAAAAAGAACTCGCCCGCTACGACCTGTCCGAGGATTACTCTGTCGAGACGGCGATGATCTTTGGCGAAGTCTATCGCCACGGAACAGAGTGGAAATTCAAAGCCATCGGTGGTGGATTTGAGGGCGGCCTTGGCCCACTCGCTTCTTCACATGGCGTAAATTTGGGTTAACTCCAATTCCTGTGGGCGCGGAACAGCATTGGTCCCGCGCCCATATCTGCCCGACTTACATACCGGCAGTATTGATGCCGCCTCTGGGAGCCACACCATGTCCACGATTTCCATGGGTGCAAATGCGCCAATTTCGTCCAGAAACTTCATGCTGAATGTTCAGCTGCCGCCCGGCAGTCAAATTGATGTAACCGCACTGCAGCTGTATGAAAATGACAAGGTGCGCGGCGATGCGGACATGTGTTTTTTCAATCAAACGACAATTGGGGGGGGTGCAGTATCCCTGACAATAGAGGGCGATCGGCAGAGCTTTTCGTTTGATACAAGCAAAATTCCCTCGGATGTGCAAAAGATCGTCGTAAACGCAACCCTTGAGAGTGGCGCATTCAGCGGCGTGAAGGGCATGACGGTAACCACGTCTGACGGACTGGAATTGCCCATTGTGACGGAGGGACGCTCAGAGGCAGCACTTATCTTGTGCGAGATTTATCGTCGCAACGACCAGTGGAAAATCAGAAACGTATCTCAGGGTTTTAACGGAGGGCTTCAGGCACTGGCAGAACATTTTGGTGTCGATATCGCTGCTCCGGAAGCTGCTCCTGTTCCCGCACCTCCACCCCCTCCGCCGCAGCCGAAGGTCGATCTGTCCAAAGTTTCTCTGACCAAGAATGAGAGTACGATATCTCTCAAAAAGGCCGACGGGAAGTTCGGCCGCATCCGGGTCAATCTCAATTGGAACCAGCAGAAAAAATCAGGGGGTCTGTTTGGATTTGGCAAAACGGGAATTGACCTTGATCTGGGTGCTTTCGTCGAGTTTCAATCTGGCGAGATTAGTGTAATTCAAGCGCTTGGAAACAGTTTTGGGACCCTGGATAGCGTTCCATTTACCAGATTGATGGCAGACGACCGGACCGGATCTTCTACAGATGGTGAATGGTTGGAGATCAATGGGGATGCATGGCCCAAGTTCAAGCGGGTTCTGATATTCGCATTTATCTATGAAGGTGTGGCAAACTGGCAAGAAACGGATGGCGTGATCAGGCTGTTGGTGCCTGGCCAACCTGAAATCGAAGTCCGGATGAATGAGATTTCTGGAAACAGCCGTGATGGCATGTGCGCGGTTGCTGTTTTAGAGAACCAGAACAACCAAATCAAGGTGAGCAGGGAAGTCCGTTTCTTCGCTGGTCACGAACCGATGGACAAGGGGTACGGATGGGGAATGCGCTGGCGTGCTGGCAGCAAATAACCTCGTGGGTGTTTGATCCCACGGTGTGATCCTTACCGAGGCCGAAGAAGCGCAGACAGTCGCATTCCGTTGTCATAGGCTACCTTGCTGACATCCTTGACCGTATCCACAATCACAAGATCAGTAAGCATCCGGCGTGGACCGCGGCTATGCGGCCTTGACGTTTTGTGCTGCGGTTTTCCAGTTCCACGGTAGCAGCTCGTGTACGCGCGAGACGGGCATGTCGGGCAGTCGTTTTAGAACGTC
>Ga0136559_1000489_pt1 | contig 13477 bp, 11 predicted proteins | sample AntRauMeHopE1496_FD_104633 | JGI IMG/M metagenome (GOLD analysis project Ga0136559, IMG submission 104633) | Saline lake microbial communities from Rauer Islands, Antarctica - Metagenome Hop E1 #496 | ecosystem: Environmental > Aquatic > Non-marine Saline and Alkaline > Saline | place... | reverse complement strand
TTTAGGTTGCCACCGTTACAATACACGCCTATGTCGCCACTGCCCGTTACGCTCGCGTCTACATTATTTGCTCTAAGGCCGTACGCTTTAAGGTCGCCGCTGCCCGTAACGCTTGCATCTAGGTTTTCTGTACGGCCACGTACCTCTAGATCACCACTACCGGTGACCGATGCTTTTAAGCGCGCAGTTTCTACCTGCAAATACATGTCGCCACTGCCAGAAACCTTAAGTTCCATATCGGCACTTTTAATTAGTAGCCTGCTGTTAATCTCACCACTGCCAGATACAGACGCGGCACTTATTTTTTCCACAGGCACTTTAATAATAATGCCTTTGGTGGTAATGGTGCTCGTGTTGTCCTCCATGCGTATAATGAGTTTACTGCCTTTAACCTCTATTAAAAGAAATTCCATAATATTAGATTCGGCTGTTGCCTGTATTGCACCTTCTGCACCTGCTACAAGCTCCACGTCCATAGAACCAGAAACGTGTACGCTGTCATAGTCGCCTGTGTTAAATGTTTTAGTAATGACATTTCCATTTCCTTTAATAGTTTTACTGCCGAACCATTGTGCGGTTGCAATTTGCGCTGTAAGCAACAAGATGCATGCGATTATTAGATTTTTCATAATGTTATTTTAGTTGTTTATTTTTTATTACCTTTTACCTATTACCTATTACCAATGACTTATTTTAAATATCCAGCTGTTACCGTTATTAAAAAATCCTTCCCTAAGGCAAGGCCGGGATGGAACTTTTTACTGTCCGTTGCTCATTGTATGTCGCCTTCTGCCTACTACTAACTTCTACACGCTACCTACTAACTACTACATACGAACCATTTAAAAACCTTCCCTTAACGTAATAGTCCCAAATTCACTGCGCAGTTCCATGCTGCTACCGCTGTTTGCTTTCAGATTGTAGCCTGCTTTTAATTTTTGTTCGTAATCACTTTCGGAACGGGTAATGTTTAGTTTGTCACTTAATTTAAGACTTGCATATTCTACACGGGCTATGAAGTCAAAAGCCGCTGTGGCGTCATAACCTATATCGACTTTAGTATATTGTGTACGCACCTGGACGCTGCTAAAACCGGTTTCCATTTTAGTGATACTAATACTGCCAAACGTTGTATTGAGTTCTGCGTTCTTTGTAACACTACCCAGTTTAAGGGTGGAATAATCACCGCGACCTATCACGTCTATTGCGTTCTTAATTGTCACGGTTGAGAAGTCTGTGTTAAAATCTAAGTCTTTTAAGGTTTCAAAAGTGAAAGTTGAGTAGTCGCCAGACAGCTTCACACGCTCAGATCCATATATTTTCATACTAGAGAAGTCGGCTTTTATGGTTCCAGCGCGCATGTAATCTATATGCGAATTTTTTGTGTAGTCGAATCGCAGGTCGTTATGGTTATCAAGCAGCTGTCCTATCGCTATTCTACCAAAATCACAGCGTAGCTTCAAGTTGCCTTGCAGTTTATCTATACTTATGGTGCCATAATCATTACGTACGTCTAGGCTCGCGGTTACAGGCATAAAGACCTCATAATGCACCTTTAAGTTTGTGCGGTCGTTTCCTTTGATCCAGTTCCACATAGAGTTGTTCTCGTCTATATTTGTGCGTGCACTTACGTTGCTGGGTGAGGCGCTAAAGCTTACATCTACATCGTTTAAGCGTTTTGTAATGCTCTCGTCGCTAGCACCAGTAACTTCTACCGTTATTTTTAAATAAACGCTCGATCTGTCCCAAGTTATAATGCTTATATTACCAAAGCTGTTGCTTATTTCTAGCAGGCCGTCTTTGTTCAGGTTGAAGCTTTTCTCAATAGCCTTACTGCGGTCGGGCTTTGTGTCGATAACCGCAGCCATACTGAGCAGGGGCAGCAGCGCAACGCTTAGTATACTATAAAGTAGTTTCATGGTGCGGTTCTTTAATTTCTTTTAAATTATAAATGTGTTGTAGTGCCGTTTCGAGCACGCTCACTCTCGTTTTAAAATTGAGTAACATAGATTCCATAACGGTGGCATTGCTGTTTACTTTAAAGTCTCTGGCTATGTTCAGGTAGTCCTTTTCTAGTTTTGCCAGGTTTTTTTTAGTATCGGCTATTATGCGTTCTGTCTCTGGTGATTGCTGTTGTTCTAGTTTAAGCAGCTCTGCGTTTATGGTTTTATTAAATAGGTCCTGCGATGCTGCCATTTGCGGGGAAACCTGTTCTATGGTGCTTTTTCTAGTACTGTTTAGAAATCCTGCACCTAATAGCAGGATAATAGAGGCAGCAGCAGCCCAACGCTGCCAGTTCTTAAAAGAGATTATTTTACCGCGTATTTCAGGTTGTTCACCAGTAGCATTTGCAGCGTCTAAGCGTTCTAAAAACCGCGCTCTGTGGCCTTGCGGCAATGGCGCTATATTAAAATCTTGTTTGTTAAACCAGTCGTTCATCTTCTTAGGTATCTATTGTTAATTTAAGTCGTAACTGCTCTTTGGCCCTAGAAATCGTGGTGCGGCACATGCCGTTTGTAATGCCCAGCAGCTCACTTATTTCTTCATGGTCCAGACCTTCTATTAGGTTCAGGTTTAGTATGTTTTTATAACGGTCGTTTAGCGTGTCCATAGCTGCAAGCACTCGTTTAATGGTCATATGTTCTTCTTCTAAATCTACCCCATCGTGCGCATCTTCGACTGTTATTAAGTACATCTCGTGCGCATCGTACGACCTGGTGTCTAGCCGTCCTTTTTTGCGCAGGGCGGTGATACTGTTGTTAATGACTATACGTTTAAGCCATGCGCCATACGTTGCGGTTTGGTTCCATGTAGCAAGCTTGTCCAACGCGGTAATCATGCTTTCTTGCATAATATCCTCGGCCTCGGCGGCGTCTTTTACTATGCGCAACGCAACGTTATACATCGCACCGGCATAGGTGTCGTACAGTGCTACTTGCGCAAGCCGGTCGCCTTGCATGCAGCGGTCATATATGGTTAATTGCGTTACTTTTGAGCTCACCTGGTTAGTGTTACGATTTAAAGATGCAATTAAATTAAAGATGTTACACTACGTGGCATTGATTTTGAAAAATTTAGACAGCAGTTGGCCCGTTAGGTGCGTAAAAAGCACGCTTACTGCCCGTTTGTTGACTTTATAAAATACTGGTAACTAACTGTTTGTTTGTGGTTTGTTCGCTTTCGCGAAAGCATAATCCCTACAACCGGCACATGTGTAAATTAAAATCTAATAGTTATAAACATGGGCAGACCATGACATTTTGACTTTAAAAAGAATTATGAATAAATCAAAGAAAGTATTTATGGACAACCTGTCATTACAGGATTTAGACCATGAGGCAGAGTTTATCCCGTTACTAAGCGCGGCCGATGAGGAGAAGATGTACAAAGAAGAAGTACCTGCTGTCCTACCTATTTTGCCATTGCGTAACATGGTGCTGTTTCCGGGTGTGGTTATTCCCATTACCGCTGGCCGCGACCGTTCTATAAAACTTATAGAAGCTGCCGTTAAAGCAGATAATATTGTGGGCGTGGTGGCGCAAAAAAACGAAGATATAGAAGAGCCAGGTGCGGGCGACCTGCAAGAGATAGGCGTGGTGGCGCGCATTCTTAAAACCTTTAAAATGCCCGATGGCAATACAACCATTATTATACAGGGTAAAAAGAGATTCCGTTTGGGCGAGGTGCTTACAGAACAACCCTACCTCACCGCAAAAGCTTTTGAGATACCAGAAGCACGACCAGCACTAGACGATGAGCAGTTTAAAGCGGTCATAGAAAGCATTAAGGAGCTTGCGATGGACATTATAAAAGAAAGTCCCAACATACCTAGTGAAGCGTCGTTTGCCATTAAAAACATACAGTCTGACTCGTTTTTAATAAACTTTGTGTCGGCAAACATGAATCTGGATCTTGCCGATAAGCAAGCGTTGCTAGAAATAGACGATCTGCAAGAACGAGCGATGGAAACGCTGCGTTTTATGCATCTAGAATATCAGAAACTAGAACTCAAAAACGATATACAGTCTAAGGTACAAAGCGACCTGAACAAGCAACAACGCGAGTATTTTTTACAGCAACAAATGAAAACCATACAAGAGGAACTGGGCGGCGGCGTGAGCTCGCACCAGGAACTCGACGATATGCGTGTGCGCGGCCTCAAGAAAAAATGGGATACAAAGATAAAAGAGCACTTTAATACAGAGCTTGCAAAGATGCAACGCATGAACTCGCAAATGCCAGAATATAGCATACAGCGCAATTACCTCGAGTTGTTCCTAGATTTGCCATGGAACGAGTTTTCTAAAGACAAATTTGACCTGAAACGTGCGATGCGCATTTTGGACAGAGATCATTTTGGGCTAGAAGATGTTAAGAAACGCATTATAGAATACCTCGCAGTACTCAAATTGCGCAACGACATGAAATCGCCTATTTTGTGTTTATATGGACCGCCCGGAGTAGGGAAGACCTCGCTGGGAAAAAGTGTGGCCGAGTCGCTAGGACGTGAATATGTGCGCATTTCCTTAGGTGGTTTGCGCGATGAGGCAGAGATACGCGGACATCGTAAAACCTATATAGGTGCAATGCCAGGACGTATTATCCAAAGCATTAAGAAAGCAAAAACGTCAAACCCTGTTTTTGTGTTGGACGAAATAGATAAACTGAGCAATTCCCATAACGGCGACCCGTCGAGTGCAATGCTCGAAGTGCTAGATCCAGAACAAAACAATTCGTTTTATGATAACTTCCTAGAAATGGGGTTTGACTTAAGTAAAGTCATGTTTATCGCAACCTGTAACAGTTTAAATACTATACAGCCCGCACTGCGCGACCGTATGGAAATTATAAACGTAACTGGGTATACGATAGAAGAAAAGGTAGAGATTGCAAAAACACATTTATTACCTAAGCAACTTAAAGAACACGGACTTACAAAAGAACACTTAAAGATAGGCAAGCCACAACTGGAAAAAATAGTAGAAGGCTATACACGGGAAAGCGGCGTGCGAGGACTCGATAAAAAGATAGCACAAATGGTGCGTTATGCTGCAAAAAGCATCGCCATGGAAGAGCCTTATGACCTTAAAACCACAAACGATACCATTATAGAGGTACTGGGCGCTCCACGATTAGAACGTGATAAGTACGAGAATAACGATGTTGCAGGTGTGGTAACCGGTCTTGCATGGACCAGCGTAGGTGGCGATATCTTATTTATAGAATCTATACTCTCAAAAGGGAAAGGCAACCTGACCATTACAGGAAACCTAGGTACGGTTATGAAAGAAAGTGCGACCATAGCTATGGAGTACATAAAGGCAAATGCCCATTTACTAAACTTAGACCCAGACGTGTTTGCAAACTATAATGTGCATATACACGTGCCAGAAGGCGCAACACCTAAAGACGGACCAAGTGCAGGTATCACCATGCTTACATCGCTCGTATCCTTATTTACACAGCGCAAAGTAAAGAAAAGTCTTGCCATGACCGGTGAGATAACGCTACGTGGTAAGGTATTGCCCGTAGGTGGAATCAAAGAAAAAATACTCGCGGCAAAACGCGCGCACATTAAAGAAATATTATTGTGTGAGCAAAACCGCCGCGATATCTTAGAAATAAAAGCAGACTACCTCAAGGGACTTACCTTTCACTATGTAAGTGAAATGAGTGAAGTGCTAGATATTGCACTTACTAACCAGAAGGTTAAGAATGCAAAGAAATTAACGGTTAAAAGTGAAGTAAAAGAATAGGTCAACCCTAGTTAATCTTAAAAGCTCAAAGATGCTAAATTATCGTTTCTTTGAGCTTTTTTGTGCACTATTCTAGTGGGCTATTGCTGTACCCTCAATATGGAGCATAAACAAAATAGTAAAAACGCAATAAAAACGAGGCTAAGTAAAGCCTTGAAAGGGCGACATAAGAGAGCAAAGGGCATCGGCATTTAGTACGTAATCCTAATCCCAAGCTCAATGGTTGAAATCTAAATAAGGCACGTTTTGCGTTTTCAAAAGGTCATCATTGGTACCGTAGGGACGCTGATTTCTATCGAATACTTTTTTCTTTGCAAGCACGTTATTGGATCCAGTTTAACTAGCTTTGTACCAATGAAAATAGTAATTACCTGCATTTACAGCATCTTCACAAATTTTCAGACAGCAGCAAAACCAGACCTATATTAAAATTGAAAATCGGGTTGTTACGGTTGTCAATAATGTACAACAAAAATTAACCACTCTAAAATCATTATTTACCCATGTAAATATGTGCTAACCCTCAAAAATAATTTAAACTTGCAGTCGTTATCATAACATCTAGTTGTCAAATACCTACATGCGTCACCTCATTTTATCCTTTTGTTTTTGTCTTGCAGCCTCGCAAGTGGTTCAAGCACAAATAGGTGGGCGCGCAACTTATCAGTTTTTGAACCTTGTTTCGGGTGCAAAACAAGCAGCATTAGGCGGTCGCGTGCTAACTGCTGTAGACTACGATCCGACCAGCGCACTGTTCAACCCTGCAACTATTAACCGTAAAATGGACAACCAGCTGCAGGTAAATTATGCAAACTACCTAGGCGACGTAAATTACGGTACAGCCGCTTATGCTTACACGTGGGACAGGCATGTGCAAACCTTTCATGCAGGTGTTACTTATATAAATTATGGAAACTTTGATGGTTATAATGAACAGGGAGAATCTACAGGAACTTTTGGCGGTAATGAAGTAGCCGTGAGCGCTGGCTATGCTTACAACATCCCGTGGAGCGACTTTTATGTAGGTGTAAATATGAAACTCATATCTTCGCGTCTTGAGCAGTACAGCTCTGTAGGCGGCGCGGTAGATTTAGGAGTTCTGTATTATGATGAGGACAAGGCCATACGCGCTGCGCTTGTAGTGCGCAACGTGGGAACACAGTTTACAGCATATAATGATATTTACGAGCGGCTACCGCTAGAAATAAGTGCAGGCTTTTCGAACACCATGCGCACCTTACCCATACGATTGCATGTAACCTTAGAAAACCTGCAACAGTGGAACATCGCCTTTGTAAATGAAGCAAATGCACAAACAGATCTAGACGGTAATGTGACCAGTGACGAGCCTGGTTTTATTAATAACGCTTTGCGCCACACCGTGCTAGGGATAGAATTTTTTCCGGAAACAGCTTTTGAAGTGCGTTTAGGCTACAATTTCAGACGCGCCGAAGAATTGCGCATAGAAGACACCAGATCATTTTCAGGATTAAGTGCTGGATTCTCTCTTAAAATAAATAACCTCAGATTTAGCTATACCCATGCACGATATACGCTGGCGGGTCACAGCAGCTTTATAGGTCTCAATATAGATTTGCAATAATGAGTGACAAAAAAATTACCATCGCCATAGACGGACACAGCAGTACGGGTAAAAGTACAGCGGCAAAACAGCTTGCAAGTGCGCTGGGCTATGTATTTGTAGATAGTGGCGCAATGTATCGTGCGGTTGCTCTTTTCGCTTTAAGCGAAAAAATAGTCCACGACAACATACTGGACAAACAGCTACTAATAGAAAGACTAGACGACATACAAATTCATTTTAAATACAATTCACAAACTGACAAAGCTGATGTATATTTAAACGATGTACATGTAGATGCTCAAATACGTACCTTAGAGGTAAGTGCCGTGGTGAGTCTCGTTGCCGAGGTATCAGAAGTACGCGCAAAACTCGTGTCGCAACAACAGGAAATGGGCAAAGGCAAAGGCGTGGTCATGGACGGTCGTGATATAGGAACGGTCGTTTTTCCCGAGGCAGAACTTAAAGTCTTTATGACCGCAGCAGCAAACGTGCGTGCAAAACGTAGGTACGCAGAAATTATGGAACGCGGCGGCCCGGTGAGCTATGAACACGTATTGCAAAATGTGATGGAACGCGACCGTATAGACAGCAGCCGTGCCGACAGCCCGCTGGTGCAAGCAGCAGACGCCTTATTGCTAGATACCAGCAACATGACACGCGAGCAACAGTTTGAACTTCTTAAAAGCTGGGCGATGGAAAGGCTTAGTGCATTGTGAGTATAGCGCTGTGACATGCTGCACATGGCGAACCTTACTCTTTAATGCGGCAACTTATCAGTTGCTAGCAGGTGGATAGGGGTCTTTAAATATTGATGAACTCATGTTAAACGCGCTGGCTATAGCAAGGTAGCATTTCAGAGTTTATTTTCCGTAACAATTTGTTGAATAGCGTGTTAGGGTAAAGCTTTCGTACTGCGTATATGGGTTTGACACAAATCAAGCAGCTGTAAGGTGATCGTTAGATTTTAAAACATGACTGCTGAAATTTGACTAGTACAACAGATTCTCGTACTTTATAATCTTCGTACTTACATATTTGTTTTCAACGGTATTTAATCCTCTGTCAAGTGTGGGTTTCCTTGGAACATGATTTTTGGGATTTAGCCCGATGGTAAGCCCGGGTTTATTTAAATCCAGATGCTTAGCATGTTGCAATTGGCGTTTTGGAACCAGCTTTTATGCGATACACAAGACGGCTCAGAGCATTAGATACGGTTTTGCTACGAGACTTAAATAAGGGTAAAACAAGTAATCAGTCGCACTTGTTAGGAAGCCTAACGCAGTAGTTTGTATGTAGCAAATGAGCGACAGAAGACACGCAGATTTGATTTTAAATTTTTGCAGACCAAATTTCTATAAATTTTGTACCTTGCTGCTAAACAATGAAAAAAGTAAAGTATGAAACTACTATTAAGTAGCTTGTTTTTGCTGGCAACACTGGCAACGAGCAGTGACCGTACAGTTGCAGACCTAAATGGGGCATGGTCTGGTGAAGCACAAGGGCAACCGGTGATGTTTTATTTTTTAAAAGACGGCTACCTGGGCATGACCGTGGGCTCCACGGTTTTAGACCCCTATAATTATGAAAACGACGGCCTCAACATGATTTCTGTTTATAAAACAGATTTCTCTAAGCTGCCCATACACATAGACTGGATGTTTGTTAAAAAAGAAACGGACGATATTATGGTTCATCGGGAAGGCATTATAGCTTTTAGCGATGACGACACCATATACATGGTGATGAAGGAAAAAGGGAATCGGCCTACAGATTTCAAAGGTAGCGAGGTTATCCGGCTGTCTCGCAGTACACGGTAAACCTTATTTTGCGGGTACTTATGATTGCCCGCAACCGCAGATTTGTATGCGCCGTATAATTTGCTTGCACACAGCACACGTAATGAGCTACTTTGTTACTATAGCTGCCTCCGCATTCCTTAGAGCCTATTTGCCGTGCTGTTAAAAGTAGCTGTTTGCAAATTTTGTTTATGCGCTAGCCGTGTTCTTTTTATGATTTGCCCTAACGTGGTAGCGTTGTGCTTGTTTCTGGAGCTTTGTCAGTGCTGCTAAGTTTGTCAACAACTATTATAGCTGGTTCAATACATAATCTACAAGGGTCGTAAAATCGCAACTATACGGTCTTTGGCGGTTGATTTTGTTCCTCTATTTTTTAACAATACAGCAACCCTGTTCACGGTATTTTACCGCCATGTGAGCGGCACAGGTCTCGCGCTTGTAGAGCACGCTCATAAAAGGCATACTGTGTAAACTACTGGTTTATGAAATGGCGATTGTGTGCAACCGGGTAGCTGCTAAAAAATTAAAAAAAAAAACGCCCCACAAAGTGAGGCGTTGGGTAGGAGTAGGGATCGTTTACCCTAAATATGATTTCAAAATTTTACTTCTTGAATTTTGGCGCAATCTTTTGATTCCTTTTTCTTTAATCTGGCGCACGCGCTCACGGGTAAGGTCAAAGGTTTCACCGATTTCTTCAAGACTCATAGGCTGCTGGTCTCCTATACCAAAGTATAGGGAAATCACATCTGCTTCTTTTTGAGACAGTGTCTCGAGGGCGCGCGTGATTTCTAGGGTCAGCGATTCATGCATTAACTCTTTGTCTGGATTAGGTGACTCCCCACTGCGCACAACATCGTAGAGGTTAGAGGTCTCCCCTTCTTTAAGAGGTGCATCCATGGATACGTGGCGGCCTGCATTTTTAAGGGATTGCTTTACATCACTTACCGTCATGTCCAGTTCTTTTGCAAGTTCTTCTGGCGATGGTGGACGCTCGTGCAATTGCTCTAAATGCGAGTAAGCCTTGTTAATTTTGTTAATAGAGCCTATTTTGTTTAACGGTAAACGCACGATACGAGACTGCTCTGCAAGTGCTTGTAAGATAGACTGGCGTATCCACCATACGGCGTATGATATGAATTTAAAACCACGCGTCTCATCAAATCTTTTAGCGGCCTTAACAAGTCCGGCGTTTCCTTCGTTAATTAAATCAGGTAGTTTAAGTCCTTGATTCTGGTACTGTTTTGCAACAGAAACAACAAAACGTAAATTTGCTGTGGTCAGTCTCTCAAGTGCTTTCTGATCACCTTGTTTAATGCGCTGTGCTAGTTCTACTTCTTCCTCGGCAGTGATCAGGTCGATCTTAGAAATGTCCTGTAGGTACTTGTCTAGCGATTTAGACTCACGGTTTGTAACCTGCTTGGTGATTTTGAGTTGTCTCATTTAACTGAATAAAGATTAATTAAGGTGCTGACAGCTTTTGTCAGGCATTTGAACTTAGCAAAAATCGTACCAAACAACCTGCTTCTGACACTTGTTCAGACCAGTGATGCCGCGCTTTTCACTACTTCTCTTAGTCGTTACACTCTGGTATTTGTTACAGGTTGTTGTTTATTAATTTCGCTTCCGCGAAAGCGAACCCTAAACAAACCACCTGCGCAAACGATTGAAACCTGAGATTTATTAATATAGTAAAATCATGTCCAAGCCCAAAATAAGGCTCCATAAGATTACCCGCATCCAGTTTAGCCTCGTGATTTTAACAGCTATAGCGGTATTACCAGGTTCTCGGTCTATGCGCTGATGCAAGGGTATGAATATAAAAAAGGTTACGAGCCAGTTTGCAGCAATTAACAGTGCATAAAGAATGTTTGCAGCAAACATGTAAGGCGCATAAAGTATAAAATATACCGCGATGCCGGTTTGTATAATCATTAACGGTGCAACTATAAAAGTCATATTGCTTGTATAAGTAGGATGCCACGCCGCAAGCCCTGTTGCGCTAAAATGCCTGAAACCGGGGTAGATAAGTAACTGCACCATCCATATGAGTACGACAAGTGCAAAATCTACGGCAAGCCGCCAAACTTCTATATTCATTTTTTGAAACTTAGTCGTAAAAGGTAAACGAAAACGAAATCAAAACCTAAAATGGAATTAAAACGTGCATTTGCTTTTAAAGAAACGGAGCACATAAGTTCCAACTCAAGTAAATCGGGGAATCCTTAAAATGGACCCTGTTTAAAAAATGTCGCTATTTTCCTTTAAATAACGCACAAGGAAAACAAATGAGATGAGTGCCCACACTCCTTCTAACATAATAAAGGGCAGGTAATCGAGTAGGACGGAGGCCACACATGCAAGTGACGCACCTACCAAATTGAGTAAGATAGGCCATAATATTCTGGTTTCCAGCTTACCGGTAACGTTTAAAAAGTAAGCGAGCAAAATCATAAAAACGCCTGTAGCGCCTAAAAGGTCTGTAAACATGGCGGTGCATTCTTGTGCCAAAGGTACCGAGCTTACACCGCTAACCTGCTATTGCTGCACAGGTACTTGCGGGTTTAGCGAGCAGTTTAGTATTGTCGGGTTGTGTCGCTCCTGTTATTGCCCATGCTGTTTACAGGAAAGGGATTCCAACGTTGCGGGTGCACCAGTTGCGCATGCCTTATAGATTGGTTCAAAAACGCGGTTGCCGCAATAGCATAGATATATCCATCGTCGCGCGCACTAGTGTGCCTTTATCACGATACTTCATAAACGACAATCACGCAAGTGCTTTCAAGATGCGTACTGCTGTTATTTGGATTCTACAGTTCCGTAAGTGTAAAGGTTACGCGCCTGTTGCTTGCTCTGCCCTGTGCAGTTTTGTTCGTGGTTATGGGACGCGTTGAACCGTATCCAGTAGTAGTGACGGTTTCAGCAGCAATGCCGTTTAAAACCATATAATTCTTTACAGCTGTCGCTCTATTTTCAGACAAGGTGCGATTGTGACTTGCACTGCCGTTACTATCGGTATGGCCTTGTATGGATACCTGTAAAACTGGATTTTTCAGTAAGTGGACAACGAGGGCATCTATGGAGGCTGTAGATAGCGGCAGGAGCACGGCGCTGTTGTGGGCAAACAAGACATTGTCAAATCGGGTTTCGGTATTTAACTCGTAGGCAGTTAACGCCTGTGTTGTGCTATTTTCTAGAACAGACTGCATGCTGCTTGTAGGCGCTAGGCTTATATCGTCTATGTAGTAATAGCAGCGCAAGTCTCTTGGGCGTTGTTGTGCGGGTTGTAGTTGCGTATTCTCGTTGTCACTAAAGTTACCAATTATAAAAACGGATTCTTGTCCGGTGGCGGTAAAGGTTATCGTAACAGGTTGCCAGGCCGTAACGTCGCTATAATAAAGTCCGCCGGTACTTGTGTAGAAGGCAACATCATCTCTGGACTTTTTAATTTCGGAAACATTTATGTCTGTGTCATTTGTCTGAAAATAACGTTCACGGAGCGTCATAAAACCGAACTGATTTGTTTTAAAAGAAGAATCTTCGGCCAGAGAAACATAAAAGGTTAAGGTATAATTCCATCCTTCAGTTAAGGGTATCTTTAGACTGCCCTGAATGTACTCGCGGTAATCTCCATCACTTTGATAATAAAAACCCGCATAATTGTTGCCCGTGCGCGGTTCTTGTTTACCCGTAAAATTAGACGGAACTCTTACGCGGCCGTAGGTTGCGCAGTTGTTAAAAACATCTGTAGTCCCCATGCTTGCAGTGGTCCATTCCTTAACAGAATCTGCAAACAGGCCCATTTTCTTTGCGCAATAATGCTGTTCTTCAAAACTCGGATTACTAACTAGGTTTTGCCCTGCACTGTAGTTTAAAAACAACAGGGCGTATGAAAAAAGAAGCTGCCTGATCCGGCGTTTAAACATAGTTTAGTAGTTATAATAGTATGTAAACGCTGCGAAACTATTACATAGTATCGCAAGGGCACCTTTTTTATACAATGGGTTTTATAAGCCCTTTTGTGCTATCTAGCGCTTCATGGTGGGCATTTAACCCCTAATATCAGCTCGTTTTTAAGGATTTTTTTACGAGGTGCTTTTTGCGGAAGGGAAATATCAAAATTTATTTTCAGGAACAGCCGCTTCAAAGGTTCTGAGTTCTTTAGAATAGGCAACTGGATATGCTAGTTTCCAAGCATGTAAACAAACAGCAAGCGGCAAGTATGGCGTATCAGAGCCGTATTTTTCATCACCTATAATAGGCAAGCCTATGTGTGATAATTGCGCCCTAATTTGGTGAAAACGACCGGTACTCGGTTTTAGTTCTAGCAAATAGCCATGCTC
>Ga0136559_1000488_pt1 | contig 13479 bp, 9 predicted proteins | sample AntRauMeHopE1496_FD_104633 | JGI IMG/M metagenome (GOLD analysis project Ga0136559, IMG submission 104633) | Saline lake microbial communities from Rauer Islands, Antarctica - Metagenome Hop E1 #496 | ecosystem: Environmental > Aquatic > Non-marine Saline and Alkaline > Saline | place... | reverse complement strand
ATCCTGAGCAAACCGATAGGTGAAGGCGAAGGAAGCCCCAGTCAGATCACTATTTAAGTTCAGATTTTATTGGGCGAGAAGTTTATCCTGAGCAAACCGATAGGTGAAGGCGAAGGAAGCCCCGGCTGGATTATTTGTTAGAATTTATCGGGCGAGAAGTTTATCCTGAGCAAGCCGATAGGTGAAGGCGAAGGAAGCCCCAGTCAGATCACTATTTGAGTTCAGATTTTATTGGGCGAGAAGTTTATCCTGAGCAAACCGATAGGTGAAGGCGAAGGAAGCCCCGGCTGGATTATTTGTTAGAATTTATTTGATTCCTACTTTAGGATAAATAATCTTTCTTCCTTCATAAAAATAGATTCTAATTTGTGATTGTATTGATAAATTGTTTCAAAATCCATTTTAGAAATTATCAAAAGTCTCTTTAAGGGTTTATATTTGTATTTATTATGCCCAGGTGCTGGAATTGGTAGACAGGCATGGTTGAGGGCCATGTGTCCTTTGGGGTGTGCGGGTTCAAGTCCCGCTCTGGGTACTCTTTAAACTCCTACAAGACTTTTGTTTTGTAGGAGTTTTTTTTGTGAAAAATCTTTATTCACTCTATTTTAAACTAAATTTTTCTAATATTAAGATATATTCAATCCTTAAAGTATTCTTCTTATGTTTTATAAAGCCCATTGTTTTATAAAACATAAGAAACAAAACTAAAAACATAACAGCGTGTGTTTATGAAGGAACATTTACAGATAGACATGAATTATTTTTTGATATAACGGGATAGCGGTAATTTAAATAACCCTTAATGAAAATTTATTTGCATATCCGTTTAGTTTCCAGTCGCTGTGATGCTAGCTATTACTAGCCTATCAAATATTTTGTCTCCAAAATATCGTCTATTGAGTTTATAAATGAACTCATTGAGGTACAATTGCAGGTATTTTCTCTTTATTTTATGGAATTTCTGAAGATCCCTCTTAGCATTCCCGATTGCAATGTGTACCCACTTTAGCGTTTCTTTAGTTGTCTGTTCGCTTGATTTTTCAGTGATATGGATATCAACATAATCTGCTATATTCAGGTATGACGTGCTTTTATCAGAAAAGACGATAGAAGTTTCTCCATCAATAGCGTTTTTAATAGTGTCATCCGTTCCATCCGCCTTGTGGTTTTCGAGAACTTTTGCTTTAAAATAACGGCACTGGCGATCAATCGCACCCGTTTCTAAATCCTCCAGAATTGTGCTCTCAACCATTATCATTACGTTTGATTTTGACTTACTGCCACGCCCCGCCTTCTGTTTGCCTCTCTCAACCGCTGACGGCTCAACAGTAAAATAGCCCTCATCTGCTTCTATCATTCCTTCAAGAGTATATCTCTCATCTCTCTGTCCCATTGCATCTCTTATCTTGTGCACCATCGCCCAAACGGGTTCGTAACGTTTAAGACCCAACTGTCGTTGTATTTCTTTACTAGAAAAGACTTTCTTGGTGGCACTCATCAAACAAAAAGTTTTATACCACAACAGAAAACTTAAGTTCGAATTTTCCATTATGGTTCCGCTTTTTAAAGTCTGTCGAGCCTCACAAGATTTGCACTGGTAAGCCCATTTATTCTTCAGCCAATAATGCTGTGAACCTCCGCATCTATTACAAATGACTCCTTCTTTGTCGCGCTGTTCTTTAAAATGCACTCTACAACTAACTTCGTCAGTAAACTCTATACCAAATGAAAAAATATCCATACCCTTTTTCTATAATTTAGTCAAATATAGGAAATATTCCTTAATATTGGAATTATTACGGATATTCAAAAATTTATATATCTAAACCTGAATTCAATAATTCGACGAAACAAATCATACAGTTTAACACCCTTAGGACTCTATTAAAAATTTAATAGATTTCAAAATTATTTCAAAAAAAATGAAAATTCTTTTTTATTTTAACGGCTGAATTACAAATAATGTAATTGCCAATTTGGCTTAAGAAAATACTGTAAATCAGAATACTCACTTGTTATTAAATATTAAAAAATGAAAAAAATCGCACTCTTTTTATGCCTTTTCTGTCTCTATCTGGGATTTTCTCAAAGCCTGCCAATTAATTTTGAAGGAGATATAACTACTGAAAACTTTGTCGATTTTGATGGAGGAACCGCTACTGTAACTACCAATCCAATGGCTTCAGGAATCAATACCAGCAGCTCTGTAGCTAGAATAGTAAGGGATGGAGGTGCCGCTTTTGCGGGAAGTAAAATTTTATTAATCGACAATCTTGATTTTTCTGTATTAACGAAAATTTCGATGAAAGTATACACTGATGCGCCTTTAGGAACTACGGTTAAGTTTAAGTTAGAAGGATCAGGACCTTCAGCAGAAGTAGATGCTTTTACAACTGTTTCTGGTGCATGGGAAACTTTAGAATGGGTTTTTCTAGGTGCCTCAAATGAATTAAACGAACTTGTATTTATGTTCGATTTCGGAAATATAGGTGACGGCTCGATCAATTCAACATTTTATTTTGATGATGTAGCTCAAGTAGCTGGACCAACAGCGCCAGTTCCAACTTCTTTACCGATAGATTTCGAAACAGGAGTCGTCGATACCGATTTTCTGAGTTATTCAGGAGCAACATTACGCGTGATTACGAACCCTGAAATGAATGGCATCAACACTACTAGTAAAGTAGGTCAAGTTGTTCGAGATGGAGGCGATTTTTGGGCTGGAAGTAGAGTATTTCTTGCTAATAATCTAGACCTTTCTACATTATGGCAAATTTCTATGAAGGTGTATACAACGGCTCCAGTAGGTACAAGAATTAAATTAGAACTTCAAGGCCCTTCTGGCACTTCCAATTTAGATTATCTAACTACAGTTTCTGGAGAATGGGAGATTGCTAGCTGGAATTTTCATGGTCAGTCCAACGATTACGATAGAATACAATTTATTTTCGACTTTGGCAATGTTGGAGATGGTTCAGCCACCTCTACATTTTTGTTTGACGATGTACAACAAGAAATAGGTCCTGCTATACCAGAGCCTGAGCCAACCAGTCTACCAATTGATTTTGAGAACAGTGTCTTTACTTCGGACTTTACCAATTTTTTCGGTGCAATAGCCTCTGTCATCCCAAATACGCAGATAGACGCAAATAACCCTAGTCTTACCGTTGGGCAATTTGTTAGAAGTGGCGGTGATGGATTTATGCGGAGTAAGTTGGCATTAACAAACTTTATTGAAAACATGTCTACTTTTGGAACTATCTCTATGAAAGTATATACCGATGCCCCTGTAGGCACCTTGTTGAAATTTAAGTTAGAAAGTAATGTAGAGGATTTCGGAAAAGAACAAGACGTCTTCACTACCGTATCGGGCGAATGGGCAACCTATACTTGGGACCTTTCAAACGGTGATAACCCGATTTATAATGTTCTGACATTGATGCTAGGCTATGGTGGACCAAACGATGCCTCTGCTAATGCGAAATTCTTATTTGATGATATTGAACAAGTATCCAATACACTCAGCGATGGCTTTGATCAATTATCCATTATTAAGGGTGAATTGAGCAGTTATCCAAACCCAGCGAAAGACCAATTGACCATACGCTCAGAAAATAAAATCATCGAAACCCTGTATCTGTTTGATATTCTTGGTAATCAGATTAAAGCTCTTTATCCAAACAGCCTAAAAATAAATATTGATGTCTCTGATTTGTCTAGCGGTGTTTATATTGCAAAAGTTATAACTCTTTCAGGAACAGGCAGTATAAAGTTAATCATCGAATAGCGAAAGAAATAAATATCATAATTCTAAAATAGACTTTTAATTTATTTCTTTTTTCTAATTAGTTACTAGTCATTAGTTTAAATCAATAATTCGTGCTAACTAATAAACTTGAAATACTAGTTAAAATATATATATTTAAGCTTCTAAAAGTCTGCGATATCGGCAGACATAATTTAAGGATATGAGCAGATCTTTTCTAAGAAAAGCAACTTGGATAGGAATCGTTGGAATTTTAATAGTCTCCATTTTACCGAATATCAGTTCTGATTATTGGTTATTCGATATCCTTTCCAATTTCAAATTACAATACCTAGTCATATCAGTTCTGCTGCTCATTATCTCTAGCTTTATACTCCAACATAAGGTTTTGGCTTTAGGATTTATTGTGATATCGATACTATGGAACTGTTATTATATATTACCTTATTATCTAACCTCTCCTAATTTAATATCGAAAAGCAACTTTAAAATTTCAAGTCTTAATCTATTATCAAGTAACACAAAAATCAATTTAGTTAAAAGTTATATCCAAAAAGAGGATCCTGATATACTGGTTCTAATGGAGTTTACACCAGAATGGAAAAGACATTTAATGCCTATACTAAAAAATTATCCTTATAAAAAAATCCTTACAAGAACTGATAATTTTGGAATTGCATTACTGAGCAAATTTGAGATGAACAGCTGCATTGACTATTTTGAATTAAACAACAAACCCTCTATACGTGCTGAATTAAAGATTGAAAACAAAAGCTTTACACTCATTGCCACACATCCTATGCCTCCGATGAATCAGTCTGCTTTCGAAAATAGAAACAAACAACTATTGAATATTGTGGACAAGCGATCTAGCTTTTCAGAAAATTTAATTGTTATAGGAGATTTCAACACCTCCTCCTTTTCAAATCATTTTAGGGCTTTAGTTAAAGGAGACTTAAAGGATACCCGAATTGGTTTTGGACTTTTGCCGACATGGCCTGCAAGGTTTAGAATGCTACAAACCACGCTTGACCATTGTTTAGTTTCGGAAAATTTAATTGTTTTAGACAGATCTGTAGGAGAAAATATCGGTTCTGATCATTTACCAATCAAAATTAGTATTGGGACAAATTAAATGACTTATCTCAAGAAATGGGTGTCAAGCCCCCAACTAAAAACTGCTTTAATATTTCTTTTTTGTACCTACCCCCTATTTTAAGACTTCAGGAAAGCTCAAACTATCCAAACCAAAGACAACAGGCATAAAAAATAGTATACCACCAGTTTGATTGCAATAGTAGAGATAATATTCATCTGGAAGTCTTTCTTAACCATGTCCGAAACCTTAAGGTAGTTATACCAAAACCTATAGCGTTAGGAGATGTGCCCCATACAACGTAAAAACACAAGATACTGATGAGATCTAGGCAAAAGATCACTAACTTAAGGGGTATCTCTAAGCTGAGAGCTACAGGAGAAAAAACAGGAAGCAGGCCAAATTGGAGGTTACCCCTTTAATGAAAAAGTCAGCTATATATTATTTCTTTTTCGGATTATACATCACGATAATCTGAATTATAATCGCTAAAAAGACTAGTAAGTAGATTTCAATTTGGGTAAACAATTCAACTGTATCAATAGCTTTCTTGCTAATAGACATCTGTTTTCTACCCTCATTGATCTGAATTTTAGACAACTCGGATAAGTTTTGTTTCAATTCTGAAATGTGCTGGTTTAAAAGGTCTTTTTGCTTAAAACTAGACTCCACATAAGTAATTTCTAAAGTCTTTAAAGTCTCAAAATTATTCTTGAGCTCTTTAAAAATCTTGCTTTCGTTTTCAGTAAGCCTTGTTAACTCATATCTCGATATCAACTCCCCTATCTCTTGGTTTGCCTCTTTATTTTGCTTTGTATAATAGATGGAGTCCGCTAGAGCTATCGCTAGTTCTTTGGTATGGACTGCTTCCGACATTTCAAAAATCAAATCTGTAGCTACAAGTCTATCTTCATAAATAGTAACAACCGAATCCCTAACTCGGATAAAATTATTTCTATCGATTAAATTTGTTGAAACGATAATAACAAAAACCATTAAAATACCTAAAACCCATTTCAGTTTATTATAAAAACTCATAGAAAATCTTATATTAATAACAAATTAGTCTCTATTCCACCTTATCGATATACTCCTAAACCTTTTGTAGGAAACTTTAGTTTAGACCTCATAAATGAATGTAAATATAAAGTATAATTTCTGTATGCCATCACCTGTAGGAGATTTTCAGACACGTCTACTTAAGCTAATTCCTGAAATTGATTAATTGAAGTAAATTATTTAATCCAGACTAAGTATGGCTTAAATAATTTACTCTGAGAAAAAAGACTCTAAAAGTATCTCTAAACACTAAAATAATAAAAGCCCTCTCAACAAAGCTATTTTATTATAGGACCTCCACATCCTTTGTCATCTCATATATCTAAATGAAGAACAACAAATATGAAAAAGAGGTTTGATTGGGACGAACTGATATAATGATTTAAAATCTTTGACCTATGAACTTAGAAATAAAATGATTTACTCAGTTTTATTGATTAAAAAGGATATGAGCGATACTGGATAATGTTATTTTTAGGCACGATTCAGGTATTTAAACTGAAGAGCAAAAACATAAATACTATGAAGAGAATTTTATCAGAGATTTTTCAAATTGCAATAGGTATTTTCCTCGCTAGTATAGGCCTTAAAATGTTTTTACTTCCAAATGGGTTTCTAGATGGTGGTGCAACGGGTATCGCAATTTTACTGAGTGAACTTTTCGATATTGATATTTCCTTTTTCCTCATACTTGTCAGTATTCCATTCCTCATCTTAGCATGGTTTAGCTTGTCTAGGCGGATTTTCACAAAATCGTTAATTTCAATCATTTTATTAGCAGTAATCATCCATTTTGAAAACTTCGCTTCGATCACAGAAGATAAACTTCTCATCGCAATTTTTGGTGGCCTTTTCTTAGGGGCTGGGATTGGATTAACTATTAGAAATGGAGCTGTCTTAGACGGTTCAGAAATATTGGGAATAGTCGTAAATGATCGTTTGGGAATTAGCATTGGAAGGGTCATCCTCTTTTTTAATGTGATTTTATTTGGAGCTACTGCATTATTACTTTCTCTTGAAATAGCTATGTACTCAATATTGACTTTTATTGTTACCGCTAAGGTTATTGATGTTATGATTGAAGGTTTTGAAGATTACGTGGGCTTAATGATTATTTCTGAAAATACAGATTCAATTAACGAAGGTCTTATTAGAATTGTAGGAACAGGAACCACTTTATATAAGGGATCGGGAGGTTTTGGAAAAAGAGGAGCTCAATCTAAAAATGATATCATCCATACAGTTATCAATAGGATTGATATCAGAAGAACATATAATTTAATTGACGCTATAGATAAAAATGCCTTTATTATTGAATTCGATGTTAACCACATTAAAGGAGGTATTTATACAAAAGTTCTTTCTAAAGAAGGTCTAAAAAAGTTATCGCCAACAAAAAATTAAGGTGAGAGATAGCTTCAAATAAAAAAGCAAACAATAAAATTGAATTAAATTTGGTATCACTAAATCTCATGAATACGTCTCAAATTTCCAGAGGTCTCAACTATAATTAAAATGGTAAAATCTAATATAAGGAACATAACCCATGAGCATTCCTCCCTGCTACGTTTTAAAGTAGCCTTGGTGTAGATCATAAAAATAACAGGTGAAAGCGCCAGATAAGATATTTTCTTTTCAAAAAACATGTATTATCACTCGAAGGCTCTTCTTTAGGAATCGATACAGACAGATTTTATCAAAAATAAAGAAACATGAATTGTACATCCTTGTGGTCTTTCTAAGCTGTCTAAACAAACCTCTGCAATTGCTAAATCAGGTTTGATCTACAATGCTACCTATCGCATTACTTTAGTGAAAAATAATGACTTTTTACTTGTTTTTTACCACAGTACTTCTTAAAGAAGTACCTCCAAACATATTAAAATGCTGTTTTATAGCTACTAGTATGCAATCAAAAACGTCGTAATTTGTTATTTATGTGCAGTTTTAATGCCTGTAAACCTGCCAGCAGTCAAGTACAACAAATCTTGGAGAGATCTTCACGAGCGTATAGTAAACAAAGGAAAAAGTAACAAACTGGCCTTAATTGCAGCATTCAACCATCTTATTTATTGCCATGGCTGATTCTTAGCAAACTAAGAAACGTAGGGCAATATATAAGCACTTTCGTTTCGTTTTATTACTTATATAAATATTTTGCTTTTATTTTTTCTTGTATAAACGCCAAATTTTATATTTAGCGGACTTTGTTAATATTCCCAGACCTTTCGGTTTAGCGGAAATGCCCTATTTTTTTTATACGTAAAGACTATTGTATTCTTCTTCTTTCGCCATTTCTTCAATCAAATAGTCAACCCAATCCTCTGTGTATAAATATGTCGAATTCGGTTGGTCATAAATACAATGTTCTGATTTTGTAAACTCAGGGTTTAGTCCTTGATTATTTGGGCGAACTTCATATTTTTTCCAACATCTTGTATGAGTATCCATCGTAAACCTATCCTTTTCTTTACCGTTTCGTGTAATTTTCAAATCTCCAAGAGCCATTTGAACTTTCTCTACTACAACTCCAGGTTTGAGTAAATCTTTATTTGTAACTGCAACTTGTACAAATTTGTTTTTTACTAACGCAGCAACTCTATTTACATTAGTCTTTTGTCCTTCATCAAGTTTATCATAAGCAACAAATTGAATAGGAAGAGTGTTTTTGGATTGATGATTAGCTACTTGAATTAAAAAAGCCTTAAATGAATATTCTCCACTATTTAAAGTATCAGTTGAAATTGAGCTTCTATACGATTTAATGAAATCTACAATAGGTTTAGTAGAAGGATTGGCAATTATCGCATTGTTAAGACTTTTTAAGGAAGGATATAATTGTAAAGCAAAAGAAAGGGATTCACGTAAGCAATATTTTACTCCAAACTCTTTCTCCATTATTTTGTCATAATTCATTAATAAGGATTGACATTCGGCAAAAATATCAGAATCAATTTCAGGTATCGATTTATGTTCTACCATATTTCGTAGTGGAATGAAAAATTCAAGGTTTTTTCTTATTGGATTGCTTGTTTCTGTTCCAAAATAATTAAATAAACAAGTCTTTAATTCCCAATAGCAATAGTCGCCATCTCTTTTGTCAAATCTATTATTTGTTTTGTAAAAAGGCTTCTTTTTTCGTTTGAAAAATATTCCGTGAAAAAGAGCGGTCCAAGAGATAACCATTAAAACAATATATCCACCAGATTTAAATTTAATAGCAGGTTTATTATAAGTTTCAACAGCCAATAATGCAGAATCATTTGACTTTTCTAAACACTTTTTTACGGCTTTTGGTAATCCTCTCGGCATATTTTTTAAATGTGTGATACAATACGGATATCACATCAAATTGTGTTATCCACATTTTCAGTAAAGATATAAACTTAGTGATTTTTTTATTGGCTTAAAAATATTAACATTAAAAACAGGCTTTAATAAGCGATGGAATCTCGGAGCTGATTAATCTACCTCTCAAATCACATTTTTAGAGCACACTCTATTATAAAAGTTTAAAAATAACCTAATAACACTTATAGATATGTTGAGTTCTAGCTATAAATAGGCAATCAAAACCTCATAATTTATTATTTATGTTCAGTTTTAAGGTCTGTAAACCTGCCGACAGTCAAGTACAACATATCTTGCAGAGATCTTTATGAAAGAATAGTAGCCAAAGGAAAATGATAAAAAACAGCGGATTCTATCACAAAAAAAACAATCAACCTAAAAAGCACCTCCTTCAGATAAGCAACTGAATAAAAAGGGATGCAAAGCACTCTAAAAACAACCTTCTCCTCTTGTAAGGTTCCTGCCAACTCATCGAATTCCCCCTTATTTAAAAATACCGGATCAGTCAACAAATCATATAGCGTTGGCCTATCGGCACGCCATATGCTTAGTTATTGTACGCAGTTATTTTAATTCATCATCCTGATCCTTTTTCGCTTTTGCTAGAATAAATTTTTTATTTATCAGCTCATGCGTAATATTAGGAAGAGCTTTATTAAATTTCTCAACTTGAGAATTAACATCAGTAATAGCAGAACTTAGTTCTCTTAATGTGATATTCCTCCATTTAATAACGTCCTCTTTTATCTTGTCATTTAATATTTCATTTTGAGAAGTAGTTTGATAATAAATCGAAAACTCTTTTTTTGATATATTTCCAGATATAGGTTAACTAATGTAAGCCGTTTTAGGATTTACTGAGAATAATTCTACATCGCCATTTATTATTTCAAAACTATAAAAGACTTGTGCTCTTGAAGTATTTTTGTTCGGTTGTACATCAAATCCGTTAGGTAACTCATATCCTTTGATTATATTCGTACAAACTTGATATTTTCTATCCACAAGATTAACGTCTAATATCTTGACTTCACTTTTTTTAGTTTGTTCATCTGCAAGGATTTCAAGGTTTAAACTTAATAACTCATTATCGTCTATTCGATTTATTCTTTCTTTTAGATTAGATAAAACAGTATTTTCTATTTTCTTAAATGGTATCTCTCCGAACAATTTAATCATAATTAAAGTTTTTACAAATATAGAAAAAATAAATTATAAAACTTAAATCAATAGATAATTCTAATAGTTCGTGAATTTTACTCTAATTCTGACTAACGTTTTTATATCGTTCTTAAAAATAGAAGTTAGTGATTCGTATTTTCAGCCGAGGTTTTTTATGATAACTTAAACGCTAGCTTACAGTAATTTTTTTTCCGTAAAAGTGGTAATTGCGCACAACGTTTACTGGTCGAGTAGACAAGGGGGCATTTCACACCAAGCATCTCACAGAACACTTCGACAGGCTCAGTAAACCGCCGTGCTTGAAAGTCTCCCCTCACACTGCCTGCCCTGTTTTTGTCGAGGGCTCTTGTTGTACAAATCCAAGCGATAATGTTTATCTGATAAAAGTTCCAATGGTAAAACAAAGTAGGAAATTGCTTTCTTACCGGTGCCAATTATTTGTACCCTTTCCTATTACTGGTTTTATATCGCTTATACCCTTTCCCACCAAACTAATCGTTTACTAAGTAACCGAAAGACTTTTGTAAGTTAATACATCTTAAATTTACCAAAGCATCGAACCCATCCCCAACATTGGATTAAGGTATTGTGCCACTCCTACAATACTTTTAAAAATAAGTTTCTTTACCTTGAGTTCTTCGAGCTTGTCCCCAATTCGTTTTCTTAAACTAATGCTTATAGCACAATTATAACCTAAAATAACTTCCTCTTTTTTAAGGATAGGCTGTTCTTGGTTGAAAAGAGTTGTTTTTTACCTCAGTTCTTTGTTGGCAATAGTTTTTTTGCTTTTTTATTGTTTAACTACTACGTATAGTGCCAATTTTTCGCCTTTTGTTACATTCCATTTACCCAAACTTGATGAACGCTTTATGGACTTTCCAAAAAGCTGCCCACTATATCTACAGAATCATTTGAATTGGTTCTTAGTCATTGATAAAATGAAAAATTCAACCAGTAAAATGACAACAGCTGCAGCTATTGCATTTGCTTTTAATAGCACTTGGTTTGAGTACAAACAACAACTATTCAATATGCTAATTAGAACTTAGCCATGTTTTATTGTATTGTATTGCATTTAATTTAAAATATATTTTACTAATTTCACCTTCAATTTAAACTATAACTTCATATTACAAAGTAATCGTGTAGGCATGTAACTAATGTTTGAGGTACAAGTAATTTAAAATACACAATAAAGAACGAAAACATTAGACGCTTTTAGTTAATAAGTTAAGAAGAGGTAGATATTTATTGCTACGAAATGCAACAATCAGAAATTAAGATAATACATGAGGGAAGCAAAGATAGCAATCATGCTCAAAATAGCCATGAAGGATAAAAAGTTCAAAAGCAGAACTCAAAACACAATCAATCACAAATTACAGAGCATACAGGCACACAAATACAAGAATATTATAACGAAAAAGATAGAAATTATGAAAAAGGAAACGAAGCAACAAACAAAAGACAGGAATTTGAAAATCAGCCAACAGCCAACAGCCAATGACAAGGGAGAGAAGATTGTTGATAAAAATGCTGATGGACAGAAAGTTTAAGAAGAAAAAGATGCTTCAAGAAAAAGAAAATGCAGGTAAAAATGAATAATATTAAATTAAACAAGTGGGAAGACAAAGTATAAGAAATGTTAATATTAAATTAAACAAGTGGGAAGACAAAGTATAAGAAATGTTAATATTACTGTGTGTTTTTACCAAATACACTAAAAGTCCATAAAAATTAAAACATGAAAAATATAATATTATGTTTATTAGTCTTAATTGTCTGTAACTCTTGTAGCCCAACAGTAGAACCGTTTTTAAATGAAGGAATGGAAAAATACGAGCTAAAAAATTACAGGGAAGCTATTGTTGACTTTAACAAAGTTATTGAGCTTGACCCGAAAAACACAAAGGCTTATCTTTATAGAGGATTTTCAAAAGCCTCACTAAAAGATATCAGGGGTGCAATAATTGACTTTAACAGAGTTATTGAGATTGACCCTAAAAATGCAGAGGCTTATCTATGGAGAGGTGCTGCTAAAATCGATATAGGAAACAAAAACGAAGGTTGTTTAGACTTCAGTAAAGCTGGAGAACTAGGAGAAGACACTGCTTATGGTTACATAGCAAAAGCTTGTAATTAATTAACTCTATTTCGATAAACATTACATTTCAAAATTAGAAAAATATGAGAAATAGAATAAAAATGCAAAAGGCTGTATATTTATTTATTACTACATATTTATACAAAAGTACTTTCTAGAGAGGGTCTGAAAAAGCTGTCGCCAACTAAAAATTAAGGTGAAATATAGCTTCAAATAAAAAAATTGAATTGAATTTAGTAACACTAAATCTAACGAATAGGTCTCAAATTCTCAGAGGTCTCAACTACAATTAAAATGGTAAAATCTACTATTAAGAACATAAACCAAAAGCACTCCTCCCTCCTTTCTTTTAAACTAGTCTTGAAGTAGATCATAAAAATACGGGTTAAAGCTCCATTTAAGGGGTTGTCTTATCTAAAAAAAAACCTGTTGCCACTCGAAGGCTTTCCTGAATTCATCGATATGGATAAGTTTTATCAAAAATCAAAAAACAGGACTTATACAATCCTTGTGGTCTTTCTAAGCATCTTGAGGAGAGAATTTAATTCATTTCATAAAGCAGGCATATCTATTAAATTAAAAAACTGTCTATTTCAGGTCATACTTCTATTCAATAGTATTTAAAATATTCTTAAATTAGGAGGTTAAAGGCTTTGTGTTTGTTAATTTTCAAGGGGATTACAAATGAGTTTCAGGAAGTTTCTCTAATCTGGAATAAAGTTATGATTAGAAATAAGGATCCTTTTAAATTTTCAATAGAGCTTTTCAAAATCCAATAAGAAAACCTGAAAAGAAATTAAGTAAATAATCCTCGGGGCAAGCCCACGAGGCATTAAAATAATTTCAACTGATAATCTTTTTTCAACACTTTGTACTCTTTTTCTATTCCCTGTTCTTTGACATATTTGGCAATGACATTCT
>Ga0136559_1000486_pt1 | contig 13497 bp, 11 predicted proteins | sample AntRauMeHopE1496_FD_104633 | JGI IMG/M metagenome (GOLD analysis project Ga0136559, IMG submission 104633) | Saline lake microbial communities from Rauer Islands, Antarctica - Metagenome Hop E1 #496 | ecosystem: Environmental > Aquatic > Non-marine Saline and Alkaline > Saline | place... | reverse complement strand
GATATCCCCCTTTTGGAGGGGGACCAAGGGGGAGGGCTACTACTAACGAAAAATGAAAGCCATCACGATATCTACATACAAAAAAAGGAAGCCCCACTAGGCTTCCTTAAAAATATAAATTAACTAATTTCTATTACTTTTCCCTCCCGTTCAAAATAGCTTTACCAAACTCTCTATTCATGCGCGCTATATTATCCAAGGAAATTCCCTTTGGACACTCTACCTCACAAGCTCCAGTGTTGGTGCAGTTTCCGAAACCTTCGGCATCCATTTGATTGACCATATTTAACACACGGTCCCTTGCCTCTACCTTACCTTGAGGTAATAAGGCAAACTGAGAAACTTTAGCGGAAACAAATAACATAGCAGAACTATTCTTACAAGAAGCCACGCAAGCTCCACAGCCAATGCATGTTGCTGCGTCAAACGCTAAGTCAGCGTCAGCTTTAGGAATAGGAATTGAATTTGCATCTTGTGTATTACCAGAAGTATTTACTGAAACAAAACCTCCAGATTGCTGGATACGATCAAATGCACCTCGATCTACCACTAAATCTTTAATAATAGGAAAGGCCTTAGCTCTAAATGGCTCGATATAAATAGTATCACCATCTTTAAACTTACGCATGTGAAGTTGACATGTAGTCACTCCTCTATCCGGACCATGAGCTTCTCCATTAATATAAAGTGAGCACATTCCACAGATACCTTCGCGACAGTCATGATCGAAAGCAATAGGCGACTCCCCATTCTCAATTAATTGATTATTTAGAACATCAAGCATTTCAAGGAAAGACATATCTGGCGATACATCGCTGATGGGATAATCCACCATCTTACCCTTGTCATTGGCATTCTTCTGTCTCCAAATTTTTAACTTTAAGTTCATATCTTTCCTATTTATAACTTCTTGTTTTCAACTCAATATTTTCGTAAACCAATGCTTCTTTATGCAGTTTTGCTTCACTTGGAACTCCAGTGAACTCCCAAGAAGAAACAAATGTATAGTTCGCATCATCACGAGCTGCTTCTCCATCTTCAGTTTGAGACTCTTCTCGGAAATGACCACCACAAGACTCATTTCGTTCAAGCGCATCTTTGGCGAACAATTCTCCCAACTCAATAAAGTCGGCAACACGCCCAGCTTTCGCTAGTTCTTCATTATATTCATCCGTTGAACCTGGTACTTTAACATCTTTCCAGAATTCTTCACGTAATGCCTTAATTTCTATAATTGCCGATTTTAAATCTTCCGTATTTCTGGCCATACCGCACTTATCCCACATGATTTTACCCAATCTTCTATGGAAATGGTCAACGGAGTGACTTCCATTGTTATTCACAAAGAAATTCAAACGTTCAGTCACTTCTTTTTCAGCGCTATCAAATTCAGGTGAATCCGTTGGAATTGCTCCAGTTCGAATATCACTCGATAAATAATCCCCAATAGTATAAGGCAATACGAAATAACCATCGGCTAAACCTTGCATCAATGCAGAAGCACCTAATCTATTTGCCCCATGGTCAGAGAAATTTGCTTCACCAATTGCATACAAACCAGGAACCGTAGTCATTAAATTATAATCTACCCAAAGTCCACCCATTGTATAATGCACTGCTGGATAAATCATCATTGGAGTTTCATACGGATTCTGATCCACGATTTTCTCGTACATTTGGAATAAGTTACCATATTTATTAGCGATAACCTCTTTTCCTAGTTTTTGAACCAATACAGTATCCTCTTCATTCAGTCCACGAATGTGAGCTGTTTCTTTACCGTAACGCGTAATTGCAGCGGCAAAATCTAAATAAACGGCTTCACCTGTTGCATTTACTCCGTAACCTGCATCGCATCTTTCTTTAGCTGCACGCGATGCTACGTCACGAGGAACTAAGTTACCAAACGCAGGATAACGTCGTTCTAAATAATAATCTCTATTTTCTTCAGCAATTTGTGTTGGCTTCAATTTCTTAGCACGAATTGCTTCAACGTCTTCTTTCTTCTTAGGAACCCAAATTCTTCCGTCATTTCTCAACGATTCCGACATTAGGGTTAATTTTGCTTGTAACTCACCAGATACAGGAATACATGTAGGGTGAATTTGTGTAAAACACGGATTGGCAAAATAGGAACCTCTTTTATGAGCTTTCCAAGCCGCAGAAACGTTACTCCCCATTGCATTCGTTGACAAAAAGAATACGTTACCATATCCTCCTGTTCCTAACACAACAGCATGTGCACTATGTCTTTCTATCTCACCAGTAACTAAGTTTCGAGCAATGATTCCTCTAGCTTTTCCATCCACAACGACCACATCCATCATTTCATGACGGTTGTACATTTTTATTTTTCCTCTACCAATCTGACGATTCATTGCAGAGTAGGCACCCAACAACAATTGCTGTCCTGTTTGTCCTTTAGCGTAAAAAGTTCTAGAGACCAAAACACCTCCAAAAGAACGATTATCTAGTAAACCTCCATATTCACGAGCAAAAGGAACCCCTTGTGCTACACATTGATCGATGATGTTAGCTGATACTTCCGCTAAACGATAAACATTTGCTTCACGAGAACGGTAGTCACCACCTTTTACAGTGTCATAAAACAACCTAAAAGTCGAGTCACCATCACCTTGATAATTTTTCGCAGCATTTATACCACCTTGTGCTGCAATAGAGTGCGCACGTCGTGGCGAATCTTGAAAACAAAATGCTTTCACATTGTAACCCAACTCTGCTAAGGTAGCAGCAGCAGAGCCACCCGCCAAACCTGTTCCTACAACAATAACATCTATCAGACGCTTGTTAGCAGGGTTTACAAGATCAATATTGTTTTTATAATTTACCCATTTATCTGCCAATGGGCCTGCTGGTATTTTTGAATCTAATGTTGCCATACTACTAACTGTTAATGTGCTAAGTGAAGAACTAATGCAATAATCACGAATCCTAATGGAACAATAATTGAATAAATTACTCCAAACTTACTTAATGCAGTGATGTACTTGTTTTTTTGTCCAATAGACTGAAATGCTGAATGAAATCCGTGCAATAAATGCAATGCTAGCAAAATAAATGCAACACAATAAGCTACCACTCGGTAAGGGTTTTCGAATTTGTGCAGCAACTCTTCATAGTATCTAAATCCGCCTTCCGCATTTAATCCTGACATGTCTCCAGCGATATATTTTACACTAATTTCATGAATCCAAAAGTCAATTAAATGAAGTCCTAAGAAGGCGAGAATAACCAACCCACTTAAAATCATATTACGCGACATCCACGTAGAATTGGCCGCCCCGTTGTTTTTAGCATACTTAACAGGTCGTGCTTCTCTATTCTTCAATTCTAAAACGAATCCCATTACAAAATGGAACACAACAGCAAAAATTAAAATCGGTTGTGCTACAAATTGAACGAGTGGATTGGTCCCCATAAAATGAGATAATTCATTGAATGCGTCTGCACTAAACATTGCTGCCAAGTTGATTGCCAAGTGTTGCAGCAAAAATATCATTAGAAATAACGCCGACAATGCCATAGCGTATTTCCTTCCTATGGATGATTTTAAAAGACCTGTGTTACTCATGTTTTATTTAAATTTCTAGTACAATAATTAACAACAAATTTAAAGTTTAGTTTGAATTTGAGTATGGTTATTTATTATTTAGAATCGTTTTAAATAAAACGTTAGATTATAATTCTAAGCCCCAGTCACATCGTCTAGGGTCCAGTTAATAGACAAAAGGCATACTGACTTTATAACTACTCAATAATTAAGCTTTTAGAGACTTGACCTTCTTTGGAATTAAAAATCAGAATATATCCCCCACTTGTTAGGTTTGTTAAGTTTAACGTATGCGTTGAATTCCCTAAAGGAGCATCTAGAATTTTTGTTTCCACCACCTGACCGTTTAAATCGAATACATCCACGCGTTGTTTTAGACTATACTGCGCGTCAATTTTTAATGTTACCATTCCGTTCGTTGGGTTTGGAAAAACTTCTATACGGGCAGGGTAGTCATGACTATGATTATGTATAGACAAAACTTCCAAATCGTAATCATCGAAGCCTGAACTTATCGGTATAGCCAATTCAGCTAGTGTTGCAAGTGTCGACTTCACTACGTTGGTCATGAAATCAAAATTAAGGGTACCTATTGTGTCGGCGGAGGTATGGTAGTAGGGATTCCTAGTATCAGCACCATCTGTTATCATGAGTGCTTTTCTACCTGAATCCCAAAAAGGAGTATGATCACTTCTTCTTAAATCTGGAGCTATTTGACCATTACCTGAAACTTGTAAGCTAATAGTTCTTAGGTTGGGTACATATTGAGCAGAGGCACTCATAAAATCACCAATTAACGAAATAGAATTGTCATTTCCACATACAACGAGAAAATTACCTCGATTATCATCTGCTTGAATATCTGCAACAGCTTGTGGAAAGAGTAATTCAAAACCTGCGGGCAACGTTTGCGTGTCTACCTCATCAGAGTAGTAACCAATCATTTCAAAATTCAATACTCCTTGTATGTCTTCATAAGATTGAATAGCATTTTGAACATACCGCTGACTTCCGACTAACCCAGATTCTTCCAAGTCAAATCCTATAAATCGAATGGAGTGCTCAAAATCATATTGAGACAAAATACGCAACACCTCTAACATTCCTGCTATGGCTGTTCCATTATCATCAGCTGCTGGTGAAATAGCCACGCCATCATAATGACCGTCTATGATAAAAGTAATTGCTTCATCTTTCACACCCGCTTTGCGTCCTAAAATATTTTCACCCGTTTGCGCGCCAAATGAGAACAATTGACGCTCTGTATCCAATCCATATCGCATAAAATTCGTTTCTATGGAATCGCGGATATTATTTAAATGAGCTGGAGCGGCAGAAAAATGACGCACACCTTCAATATAAGTTAAATAATCCTTGATGGAATTAGAATCAACTTCATCTACCATAAATTGGATATCCAACGGTTGGTTATCTGATGCAACAATTCGAAATTTCGTATCATAAATTGTGGTTGTAAAATTTGAATACGCCCAAACTATTGTTTTGGCTGCTCCTGGAATCAATGCCAACCCAACATCTCCACTTACCTCTGCTGGATTAACCTCCATAAAAAAATCTCCTCCATTATTGGAAGCTTTTAACCAAACATCGCAGTCGTGACTTTCAGCATCCACTAAATCATACGTAATGGTAACTTCTTGCAGTGCTTCATCTACTAGTGCGTTTTGTATCGTAACGACTGGTTCAGTATTTTGAGCAAGAGCTGTACATCCTGTAATAAGAAATACTCCAACAAGTGACTTAAACAACATAACTAATTGATTTATAATTGAACTGTAAAAGTAAGGATAATTTAGTTAGACATTTCGTACTTTTGCACCATGTCATTATTATTCGCCATGTCCGCTATGTATCTATTAGCGGGTGTGCTGCATTTCATCTTTCCGCAGCCATTTTTAAAAATTGTTCCCAACTACATCCCTTATAAAATTTGGGCGGTTTACATCTCAGGTTTTTTCGAGATCACCTTTGGAGCCGCGTTGTTATTTCCAGAGACAAGAACGTATGCTGCAATAGGTCTTATTTTATTATTGATTGCCGTTTTCCCTGCAAATCTATATATGGCACAGCGTATGAAAAAGAAAAACAACAAGCATGCATGGATAGCATTTGCGCGATTGCCTTTGCAACTAGTACTCATTTATTGGGCATGGATGTATGTTTAACGATGGTGGCTTCTCATAATTAGTTGCAAAATTTCGAATTGAGGAGAATACGAACAGCCTCAAATTATCCTTTTTAATCCGAATCTAATCCGCACTATTATGTATTGTAACCTATTCTTATACAGCGCTATCGCACTGCAGTTTCTGCTACCAAATTGAACTAAAATCATTGCTATGTTTTTAGTTCAACGGTTTAACAACATGATATATCTCAATAAAATAACTCTTCTTTGTTTGTGACCTGCGATGTCGGTTAAATTAAGGACAAATGTCATTAGTTCTTGGGAAGCGCTCAGTACGAATGCAGCTTGTTCAAAATAATCATTAGAACTATTAAAAAAATAGTTATTTTTACTAAAACAACTAGTTTTGTTAAAGCTACTAGATTAACGAAGTATCGTTTTCTTATTTGATTGCGCTATAAGATTTGTTTTGGTGGTAGCTATTCATTTTTAGCTGTTTATTGTTAACATAAAATACGATAATTATGGTCTTTTTCAATAAAATAAAATGGATTTTAGGGATTCTAATGATTTTCGTATTAGTCGTTGCTACAAATTTAATCGATAGAAGTAACTTTTTTCGACTTAAAGATTCAGTAACTGCGATCTATGAAGATCGACTTGTAGCGAATGATTTAATTTTTGATATTTCGAAATCAATACAAAAAAAGAAAATGGCCGTTGCTCTTTCGGATACGCTTTATTTTTCAGAGAAAAATAACACCGTGAGCGAAGACATTCAAGGCTTAATTCTCCGATTTGAGGAGACGAACCTGACCAGTGACGAGCGTATCATTTTTGAAACATTTAAAGAAAATTTAGAAGTGCTGAATCAATTTGAAATACGTTTCATAGCATCAGGTTTTTCTCAAAAAGATGAATTACTCCATCATCTATCAGATTTAAGCACTAATCTTTATGATTTATCCAAGATTCAATTAGAAGAAGGTGGTAGACAGATGGCACTTAGCAAAAAGGCAATACATACCGTTGATTTATTTACGCAAATAGAAATTTACATTCTAATATTCCTAGGCGTTCTTGTTCAGATAATCATTATTTACAAACCTAAAGAAGACAAGCAGCCAGATTAGATTTACATGCATTTCAACTCCGTAAATTGCAGATTATTCTTAGAAAGAAATGCTAAAAAAGCAGTTGTAACAATGTTCTAACATCTATTCTAACTCGTTGAAGAACATAATTAATTTTTAATTATTTTTGTTGTACTCACGCTATTTGATGAGTAAGATTTTAGGAAATATATTCCAGGTTGTTCATCACTTAGATCTATAATTTTTTCTAACGAAGTAGCTATTATTTTACCTTGAATATCATAAACTTCTGCAAATTGGAAGTTATTCTTTTCAATTTTTATGACACCTTTTGTAGGATTAGGATAAACGAGAGTGTGATCTCCATCATTGAAGAATTCTTCTTCCAAGCCTACAATATCTTCAAAAATGGCCACTAAGTCTCGATCTGAAGAAATAGTAAAGCTATAGTTTTGTTGAGTGCTGACTGGAGATCCATTTTCAGACCAATTAATAAAAGAAAAGCCTGAATTTTCGGTAGCTGTAACTGTTACATTATCTCCATTGGCGAACGTACCCCCTCCAGAAGTTGTTCCGCTTAAAGAAGGGATCGACGATGTAGTCACTAAATAAGTAATAATAGGGTGTTGAAACTCAATGGCTCCCATATCGATAACAGTGTTATCCACCCTCGGATTTCCAAGTAGATCTACAGTAGGAATAGTTAGCCCCACTGTACTCGGATTCCCTGAATCAATTGAAGGCGAGGAGCTTTGTAAACTAAAATCATTCATTCCTACATCGGTAAATAACGCATCAGCACTTAACACATTACCGGCTACATCCACAACGTTCGGAGGAAAATTTATATTATCCGTTAAGCTAAATTCCATTTCTATAACTGCATTCCCTATACTATTGGTAGCAAAATTCAAAACATTATTCTGAATAATGGAATTATGTATGAATGTATTTGCGTCACTATCTACTCTTACTCCCTGAGCATTGCCGTAAATAGTAGTATTAATAAGATAATGATTACCGCCATTTGTTGTGAAAATGCCTAAATCATCATTATTATAAATAAGATTACCAATAATATAGGTAGTAGAATTTGATGAGCGAATGGCAGCAACTAAACCGCTTGAAACAATAGAATTATTATAAAAAGTATTATTAATTGAGTTAGAGGCTGACTCTTCCAATACAACTCCGCTGGCACCATTATCGAAAAATAAATTATTCGAAAAATCCATCGATGTATTCACCTCTTTCATATAAAGCCCATTAATATTGTTATTTCTAAACTCATTTTGATCGATCGAAATGGCAGTTCTAAAAACACTTATTCCAGCATTGAAAGAGACAACTGCAGAAATACCTGTTACATTTCTAGTTTCTTTTGAGTACTCAATGATACAATTTGTAAATGACGAGGAGCTGCTTGCATTTTCATCAATTAAAATAGATCCCCAAAAGCCAAGGTTATCTCTTGTAAATAAAATCGGATTGGCAGCTGTACCATTAGCGATAATTTCACCTTGAACCCTAATTACACCAATATTCCCAGAACTGAATTCAAACCAAGAAGGCAAGGAAGAAGTACTCGATGTTAACCGAATTTCAACTCCAGGCTCTATAGTTAATGTTTGACCATTTGGAACAATTGCCCTACCTTGTATAACATAAGGAGAATCTGACAAAGTCCAGCTTCCACTAATAGTTGAATTATCAGGAATTATTGTTTGTGCATTACTGTTCTGAATGAATAACATCACTATAATTACAAACCAACTCCTTAACTGTGCCATACTTCTTGAATTTAACACCTAATTATTCATCCTAAAGAGCTTATATTCGTTAATACCCTCCGCATAAGGAGTAGAAATACCAATTATCTACTAAAGAAAAAGTTTAACAACAGAAAAAACACTACCTAAAACAGAACACCCCAAACCAATTGTACTTCTGGAAATAAAAAGTCATTTCGAAACTCTCGGGAAATTACGTTTTCTAAAAATGGCATTTCCGAGAACTCCCAAGAGAATAAGAAGGATAGCGGCGATACCATAGAGAGAAATTACTTCATCAAAAAGGAATAAGCCAACAAAGAAGGCATAAATTGAACCGAAATACTTAAACGGAGTAACGGTAGCTGTGTTTTCTGCGTGAAGTGCTTTTGTCATAAAGATCTGTGCAAATTGGGTGAAAACACCGATAATAATAATCAATAGCCATTCAATTCCCTGTGGAACAATAAATTCAAAAAATATAGCATATAAGGTCATGATTGGCGTGGCGATCAGTGGGAAATACATCACAATAGTAATTGGTTGATCAGTTGGTTGGCATTTTACAATGGCATTATAAGCTATCCCTGAGAGGAAAGCAGAAAGAACTCCTAACAAAACCCACATTGGAGCAATACCAGAAATTAAACTATCGTCACTCAATAACTTAGAAGCCCCCAAAAGTGCTATTCCTCCAAAAGCGATAATCATGAAAAACCATTGAATGTACATCACCTTTTCTTTCAGTAAAAATGTAGCAATGATCACGGTGAAAAGTGGACTTAAATACTGTACAGTTGTAGCTACAGCAAGCGGAAGATGGTCAAGAGTAAAAAAGAAAATCGTTAATGCTGCTGTTCCAAAAACACCTCGAATTATCAGCCATTTTTTATTTACACCAAAAAAAGGAAGTTTCCGGGCACGAATAACAGCGAAACACATCACAAATGTTATTATTGAACGGAACAAAATAATCTCAGGAATCGGAAAGGATTGAATCCCTGAAATAAGTTCTTGGTCAGGGCCGCTCCCCAAAATCTTAACGAAAATGTTGACAACCATAAACGCAAGACCGGATAATAAAATATATAGTATACCTTTGTTCACAAACGCAAAAGTACCATTAGTTAATTGTAATGATGTCAGAAAAAAAACCAATTATTTATTACGAAGAGCGTCTTTCTGTATTGCAGGAGCAACTCAACCAACTAAAAAGCACCGCGCGTATTTGGATTACGATGCGATTGATAGGATTTTCACTTGTTCCCTTATCGATTTATTTTTTCTACGATATAGGTCCCTCCATCGTTTTGATCGTGCTCATCGAACTTATCATTTTCTTGTTTTTTGTAAGAAAAAGTGCAGAAAACAAAGAAGAAATCAACTTTGTAAAGAACCTGATTTTTATTAATCGAGAAGAAATCAAAGCTCTTGAAGGAGACTTTTCTGCATTCGGAAGCGGTGAGGAGTGGAAAAATACTCATCATGCTTTTACACACGATTTTGATATTTTTGGAGAGCAAAGTATTTTTCAATACATTAACAGAAGTGCCACTAAAAATGGAGCCGCCCTGCTAGCAAGCTTACTTCAAAAAGGAGTTGATAATACAACCGAAAGTCAAGAAGCTGTTGAAGAGCTCTGTAATCATCAAGATTGGTCACAACGCTTTAGAGCACGGGGTATGGAAAATGAAAAAGAGAGTCCACTGCGTCCTTCCATTTCTAAATGGGGAGCAGGCTCAGCATCATACCCTTCCATTTATAAGATACTCCGTTTTTTGCTTCCAGTAGTAGGGTTTGCATTATTTGGCGCCTATTATTTTGACTTTTTATCCGGAGCAGAGTTTATGATCTATTCTATTCCTGTAATGATCCCAGCGATGCAGCGAGTAAAAAAAACGAATAAACTATCCAGTCAAATGGAATTAATAGAGAAAACGGTTTCTGCCATGCAGCATCAACTAACCATCATGAATGAAGTGAAATTCACTTCAAAAAAATTAAGTTTACTGCAAGAAGAACTGTTAAAAAGTAACGTTAATGCAACAAAAGAACTGAAAGAACTTGCTTCCCTCTGTAAACGTATTGGGCAACGAAATAATGTTTTAGTGGGGATTATACTGAACTACTTCTTAGCGTGGGATATTCAGTTAACCCTTCAAATTGAAGATTGGAAATCACGTAATTCAGCTTTTCTTGAAAATTGGGAGACCTCCCTTTACAAAATGGAAGTCTTTATTTCTGGTGCTAATTTCAGGATGAACAACTACACGAAAACAACATATCCAACACTCACTTCTTCCGTTAATGACGTCATTTGCATTAAAGAATTAGGTCATCCATTAATTAACGAAAAAATCCGTATTTCAAATGATTTTGAATTACAAAACGGAGAACAATTTGCCATCATAACAGGTCCCAATATGGCAGGAAAAAGTACTTTTCTGCGCAGCATAGGTGTAAACTTGATGTTAGCAAAAGTGGGCTTTCCAGTAATGGCCTCTGAGTTTCAGTTCCCCAACGTTCTATTGTATTCAAGTATGCGCACAGCGGATGATTTGAATGCAGAAACCTCCTATTTTCATGCTGAACTATTGCGCTTACGTTTCATTGTGGATGCCATTGAAAAAAGGAATGAAACTGTATTTATAGTACTAGATGAAATTCTAAAAGGAACCAATTCTAAAGACAAAGAAGAAGGCTCAGCGTTGTTTTTAAAGAAGCTTTGTGATCTTGGGGCGAAAGGAATTATAGCTACGCATGATTTGAAGCTTACGGAATTAAGTCATACCGATCCACGACTCATTAACCTTTATTTTGACAGCACTATTTCAGGAGATCAAATGGATTTCGACTATAAAATACGCCCTGGTATAGCACAAAATATGAATGCCAGCTTTTTACTGAAGCGCATGGGGTTGACTTAGTAGTGGGAAAGTTGGAAAGTTGAAAGTTGGAAAGTTGAAAGTTGAGAGTTGAGAGTTGAAAGCTTCCTTAAATAACTTGATTCTCTGATGAGTTGGAATTTGAGAAAGTTCTGGGATCTGAGTTCAAGGTTCACAGCCGAAAAATTAAATTACCAAACTAGATTTTGGGACATCACACCATTACCACATCCAGCCGAAGAGCAAGTACCCGATAAAATAATTCCTCCCCCTTAATCCCACCTCCTAAAGGGGGAAACGTTTGTGTCAATTCCATTGAGACAAGCAAAAAAAATAGAATTAGTTAAAATGTAAATCGTAATTATAAAGTCTAATAGTGATTCCCACTATTGGGGGGAGATTAAGTAGGAGGACTTCGAAAATTCATCTTTACTTCCCACTTCTCCGACTCCAATCAATTCGCTATATTTGTAAAAAGTATATAACTATGAAAAACATTACATTCATCCTTATTAGTATGCTACTCTTTGGATGCGATAATGATGCAGAATCGATTCCAGAATCTGCGCTTATAGGATCATGGTCTTTGATTTCTCAAAGTGACAAAGCGCAGCCACCAGTAACTGGTTATTTATTTTCTTCGGATTTTCAATTTTTCAATTTAGATTCGCAAGGACAAACGATAAGTCGTTTTAGGCCAAAATACTGGAATTTAGCCAATGACACCTTGATACTCGTAAATACCAATACTGAACCTCACCTACTCGACACCAAAGGAACTGAAACATTTTTCGTAAGCGAATTAAATGATAGTTTGCTAAAATTGAATTCCATACGCGCCGAACAACAAGTTACGTATACCTACCAACGGAAATAAGGCTCCAACCGCATAATTGTGATGAAGATACTTTCAAGCCAGCAGCAACGACAAGCCGATCAGTACACTATTCTAAACGAACCAATTCTTAGTATAGACTTAATGGAGCGAGCCGCGCAACGTTGCGTTGATTGGATTAGTTCAATATATCATCCGAAAACCTGTATTCATCTATTTTGTGGAACCGGAAATAATGGAGGGGACGGCTTAGCGATTGCACGTTTGTTAGCGTTGAAAAAATATGCTGTCAATTGCTATATCGTTCGTTTTACTGAAAATTCAACCAAAGATTTTGATCTGAATTTGATCCGCCTTCAACAAACCAATATAATCTGCAAAGAGATTGTGCTAGAAAAAGATATGAATGCTATTTCTATAAAAGAAGGGATTCTCATCGACTGTTTATTAGGCACTGGAATTATTCGACCAACTGCAAATACTTTAGCGTATTTAATTGATAAACTGAACACTTTACCTCTTGAAAAAATTTCAATTGACGTACCTTCAGGATTATATTGTGAGCAACCTAATGGAGTTTCTGATTCTGTCATCCGCGCTAAATACACCCTTACTTTCCAAGCACCAAAACTCAACTTTTTCTTTCCAGAAAACTATGCGTATGTAGGTGAAATGGTGCTATTGGATATAGCATTAGATCAAAAATTCATAGAAAACATGAATTGCAGTTGGCAAACAATAGAACGCGACACGATTCAGCATTTCTTAAAACAGAGAATGAAATTTTCACATAAAGGAAGCTTTGGTCACGCCACACTTTTTGCTGGATCAACAGGAAAAATGGGAGCGGCAATTCTTTCAGGACGAGCTTGTTTACGAAGCGGAGTGGGGTTATTGACTTATGTAGTCCCTAAAAATGGCAATGACATACTTCAAACTGCAGTTCCTGAAGCGATGACAATTGTATTATCATCCATTGACGATTTAGGTGGGGAATTCCCTACTCTACCAGAGAGTATCGTTGGAGTAGGACCAGGTATAGGTACTTCAGATAAAACGACACAATTTGTGCTAGATCTACTTCGATGTAGTAAACAACCAATTGTTATTGATGCGGATGCACTTAATATCTTATCTGCACATAAGAATTTACTAAAGTATGTACCAAAAAATAGTGTCCTCACCCCTCACCCT
>Ga0136559_1000483_pt1 | contig 13522 bp, 11 predicted proteins | sample AntRauMeHopE1496_FD_104633 | JGI IMG/M metagenome (GOLD analysis project Ga0136559, IMG submission 104633) | Saline lake microbial communities from Rauer Islands, Antarctica - Metagenome Hop E1 #496 | ecosystem: Environmental > Aquatic > Non-marine Saline and Alkaline > Saline | place... | reverse complement strand
CTTCTTCTTTATCCAATAAAGGCTTCTCCTCTACTGTGTTTTTTAGCTTGACCTCATTCATTGCTAATTGCTCTTTTTCACCAATTGGCGCGAAAGTTACTACGGTTATCAGCAAGGCCAAAATCGTAGTAAATTGCAATAAAGGTCGTGCATAAAAGCGTACATCTTCAGGCCATAAAAACAACCACAACTTGTTGTACCAAACCAATCGCCTTTCAGTATACGTAGTATCAAAAAGAACGTCTAATTTTGATTTAACCGCTTTATCAACCTGCGGTTTTTCCATATTTTTGATTTCATTAACCTGAAGAAAAACATGCTTTAATTGATCAAAATCAACTTCAGTTTCAGCAAATTCCTGAATAAGTGTTTTCTCTTCTGAAGTAAGTTCAAAAAACATTTTATTCATGATAATATCTTCTATTTCTTTGGTCATATTTCTCTGTTTAAATTCGGATTAAACACTTCTAGCGTTTCAGCTAATCGTTTTGTGGCATAAAACAAACGGGACTTCACCGTTCCATCATTTAGTTCCATTACTTCTGCAATTTCTTTTATGGATAACTCTTGAAAAAAACGTAATTCAAATACCTCTTTGTGTTTGATATCCATCTCCTCCAACGACCGAGTTAAAGCTTCCTTAAACTGTGCATTATGCAGTAAATCTGTCGCCGACAATTCATCCAGTGACACATTGTAAGAACTATCGAGTCCATTAGAAGTATTGGCGCGCACTTCCATTTTCTTATATTCATTCTTACACATATTATTCGCAACAGAATACACCCAAGTTTTAAAGCTTCTGGTCACATCAAAAAGCTCAGGTCTCGCAATGAGTTTCGCAAAAATATCATGTACGAAATCTTCTCCCTTTTCACGATCATGCTTCAATTTTCGCATAAAGAAGTAGCACAAATTATCTGCGTAACGCATATACAACTCATCAAAAGCTCGCTTATCCCCTTTTCCAAGGAAAAGCATAAGTTCTTCATCTGAAGCTTTTTTATAATTTGCGCGAAATAAACCCATTCTTATTTCATGATTTTTTTCATTTGCTCGGTCTTACCAGCTGATTTTGCAATGTCAAGAAGTTGTTTTTCTACTTTTTTCTTCAATTCTTTATTTTCATTTATCTCAGCTGTATTTCTGATAACTAATAGCATTGGGGCATAATTCATTTGAAGCTGCTTCCCTATTTCCGTTGATGGCGTTGAAACATTGTCTAGTTCATTCAATAGCTGCTTATATATCAGCAGATTCTTGCTTCCTGGGTCAGCACTTTTTGTTGTAAAACTTAATCCTTCAATTTCCAAGTAAGATTGTACTGATCTTAAATAAGGAACGGGAACCGTCATGGAAACGTGCAACGATTTCTGCGCATTCATTCGAATAAAATCCTGAAGGAATTTAGTGTCGACAAATGAGGTAGTTGGCAATTGAAACCCTTGACGCTTCAATTTACCTCTGTATTCATCACTTTGAAGTAGGTCTAAACTAATCACTGAAATATCCTTTCTCCATCCCTGAATTGATTGCGCAATCCAAATGGGATAGGTATCATCGACACCATGCGTGATGAGCACAGCGTTCTGAGGCAGGCTTGATAAAACTATCCGAGCATAATTAATCAGATCGTTGGAAAAATATTTACTTCCATCCAATTTTTTTAAATAAGTATTTTTTTTAGTACTCCCGATTATTTCGTGGTATGCAGTAAGTTGCAGCTGCACCTCTTTATCGTTTGGGTTGAGCCGTTCCGCTTCATTCAAAAACTCGATTTTAGAAACATCATGATTTCCGATTTGATACTCGGCTAGTTGATACTCAAACCCACTAGAGTTAGTTGAGCGCATAGTTTCCAATCGCATATTCAAATCTAATTGTTCTTCATGCGTAGGAGATCTTCTCGATGATAGTTTTTTCGCAGAAGAGTACGATTGTTGAAATGAAGCGTTCGCACTTACGTAACGCTGCTGATTGAGTTGAGATTCTGAAGAGGAGGGTTTATTGGAGCTATCCATACTATATCCTTTGTCATCCCTCTTACGAACCTCCTGCGCTGGAGGTGTCTCTACATTATTATTGTTTAACCCTGGAGCGATGCTCGTTTTCTTTTTCTCTTTTTCACTTTCAGGCACATTTTGTTGTGCAATCGAATTGAAGAGAATGAAGTAAACACATAAAAACAAAACGTATTTCATTGTTGTTAATTTTGTGACTTGTACATGTCAAATGTACAAAGGTTCATTGGTTATATGAAAAAGATAAATTAATTTCCGTCCGTAATGAAAATTAGTCCAACCGAATTTAGAAAACTCTCCTTACAGGAAAGGTATATTCTTCTTAAAAAAGAAGGAGAGCATATTGCCGCAAAAGCCCAAGGTATTCATCGCATTCATCTTTTCGGAATAGCTGGTTTTTATGTAGAAGTATGGATAGTGATTAGTCTTAATCAGGTTCATTGGATAGAGGTTCAAGAAAACAAATCGATCTTGGCAGAGTATGCTTCAACCGTAGATGTTAAGAAAAATTTAGGCATTTAATCTGAACGCAGCTCCACAAGGCATAAACATCGGATCTACTCAACCATTGATTCACTGCTGAAAAGCAAAAAGGCTATCTCGCAAGTGAGACAGCCTTTTTAAGTTAATTCTTTACTGATTTTACTTTTGAGCTCCTAATTGAGGATCCATTCCAGTAGAAACGGCTGATTTTTCAACTCTTAATTTACTACCCTCACACGAAAGCAATACCGATGTATCGGTTACTTCTAGGACTTTTCCATGTATCCCACCAATTGTAATCACTTTGTCACCAGTCGCTAGACTTTCTCTAAATTTTTTCAATTCTTTTTGCTTTTTCATTTGAGGACGTATCATAAAAAAATAGAATACACCTAAAATCAATAATAACATAATCAATTGAGTACCACCTTCTCCACCCATAACTTCTTTTTTTTTGTGTTTATTTATTAATCAATTACTGTTGCTTTAATCGTGACTTCCGTGGTGGAAGGACGTGTATTTGCCGTAATTGTGATTGGTTTATTTATTATTCCTTTTCCAGTTTTATCCGTATCTACCTCTGCATTGATGTAGGCTGTCTCTCCAGGAGGAACGGGGTCTTTATCATAGCTTGGCACCGTACAGGAGCATGCAGGCTTCACCGAAGCAATTACTAATGGATAATCACCCACATTCTTTATGGCAATTTTAGCTTTTACAATTTCTCCTTTAGCCACTGTTCCCGCGTCAAATATTTTCTCAAATTCAACTTCCGTATATTGTCCCACAGTTGCTTTAGTGTCCCCAGAACAGGAAGTCACTAAGAACAAAACCATTGCAATACTGCTAAAAATATAACCTTTCATAATTTCACTTATTAATTCATCAAACCTCTACCTACCTTTTGAATTTTATTTTCTTTTTCTAAACGAAGAACAGCATTATCGAGTACTCCATTAATAAACGTATTACTTTTAGGAGTACTGTAGAACTTAGAAATTTCAATGTATTCGTTTAACGTCACCTTTTTAGGGATATTATTGAATGTTTGTAATTCCGTTATCGCCATTTTCATCAATATAACATCCATTTTGGCAATTCGTTCGATTTCCCAATTTTTTGTAAGTTCATCAATGAGCGATTCATTCTCTTTATCCAAGGCGATCGTTTGTCTGAAAAGGTTTCGAATAAAATCCTGTTCGTCATCGTCTTCTTTATACAATGGCAAAATATAGTTTGCGCCATCGAGTTCAAATGTCTTTAATGTCTTAATCACCATAGAGCAGGCTAAATCAATATCATCCAACCAATGAATACTTTTTTCTTCAAAGAAGTTGTATAACCCTTCATTATTTGCCACTTCTACTTTGAAAAGCGCTACTGCAAAAGCTTTGTCTTCTTCAAAACCTTCTGCTCCATTGTTTATGAACTCAAAATAGGTTTCAGCGTCTCTTACTTGAAGGAACATTTTTCTAAAAATCTCTTGTTCTTCTGCTCCAATCCAATTCACCGAGCGATCCTCACTGATTTTCCTCAGTGAAGCATTATCTTCAATTAGTTGAATCAACTGATTATTTACGAACTTCAAATTAGGATTTAAATCAGCCTCAGTAGGCAGCATTTTCTTTTTATTTTCTTCTAATCTATGAAGTGCTTTTTGCTTCAACTCCGGAAGCGTCAATAGCAAGAAAATATACAAATCATAAATTCTATCGATAGAATTCATCATTTCCTTTTCACTTTTGAGAAGGTTGTCTTCATTGGATTGAAAATACGCGTAAAGCGCTTGTAGAACTTTAATTCTTAAATGTCGTCTATTTAGCATTACTCAGTATTACATTGGTAATTTAACCTTACCAATAGCTTCTATTCTTTCTTCAGCCATTTTATTGGCAATTTCGTAAGTTGGTATACTTTCAGATTGAGAGCGATCTACAATACCATAAATCGTATCGTAAATGGCTTCTGCCTTGTCCATTGCCCATTTACTATCTTTACCATCCACTTCCGCAAAACAGTTAATCACACCTCCAGCGTTCAACGCAAAATCAGGCGCATAGATAATACCTTTCTTCATGACAATTTTACCATGGATAGCTTCTTGAGCTAACTGATTATTAGCCGCGCCAGCTATGATAGAACATGTTAATCTGTTCAATGTATCATCGTTCACTGTAGCCCCTAAAGCACAAGGAGCATAAATATCCATATTGATATCATAAATATCATTCAATCCTACCACTTTGGCATTATATTGTGCTGAAATCCGTTTAAGAGCCTCTTCATTAATATCTGAAATAAACACTTCTGCTCCTTCTTCTGCAAGATGCTTCACCAGGTATTCACCCACATGACCAACACCTTGAACGGCTATTTTTTTCCCGGCTAAACTATCTGAACCAAATTGTTTTTTTGCACAAGCTTTCATCCCCATATATGTTCCAAATGCCGTAACGGGTGATGGATCGCCACTTTTACCAGGCAAACCAGCAACGTGATCCGTTTCCATATTAACATACACCATGTCTTTAGGAGAAATACCAACATCCTCCGCAGTAATATATTTTCCCGCGAGACTATTTACAAACTTTCCAAAACGTCGAAATAACGCTTCTGACTTCATCGCTTTTGAGTCACCTATAATTACCGCTTTTCCTCCTCCAAGATTTAACCCAGCTAGTGAATTTTTGTAAGTCATACCTCTTGACAGACGCAGCACGTCATTGAGGGCTTCCATTTCATTATTATACATCCACATACGAGTTCCACCAAGGGCAGGACCTAGCACAGTATTGTGTACTGCAATAATTGCTTTTAAACCTGTTGCGTTGTCATTACAAAAAAGTAACTGTTCATGACCAAGCGCACTCATTGCAGCGATTACTGGATTGTCTGAGGAGCTTGTTGCGTGGATTTCTTTAGTTTCTATCATTTCAATGATCAATTATTTAAACATCTTTTAAATCTAATGGTTAATTTTGCACGCAAGCATTAACCAAATGTTGTTGCAAAAATAGAAAATTAATACATGAAGTCTCTCAGCTATCTGAACAAATATTTTTTAAAGTATAAATGGCAATTGTTTTGGGGAATACTTTTCACTTTCGCATTAAACTATCTCTATGTGCAAATGCCCATTATAGTTGGTTCTGCTGCAGATACATTAGAAGAAAATTTTAACCCCGAGAATTGGCTCTACACGGCATTAACGCTTGGAGGAATTTACATCGCTTTTTCCTTAGGTAAAGGTATCTTTCTATTCTTTCAGCGTCAAATGATAATAAAAATGTCGCGCTACATGGAATTTGATCTAAAAAATGAGATCTACGCACACTACCAGCGTTTGAGTTATTCATTCTATAAGCGAAATAGTACTGGCGATTTAATGAATAGAATTTCAGAAGATGTTTCTAAAGTTCGAATGTATTTAGGTCCCGGGATCATGTATACTATCAATCTCGTTATACTTTTTACTTTTGTTTTGTATTTCATGCTAAACATCAATGCCGAACTCACTTTGTATGTGCTTGCTCCGCTTCCTGTGATGTCGTTTATGATCTACAAAGTATCTAGTCGAATGAATAGGCAAAGTGAAGAAGTTCAGCGCGAGCAGTCAGGAATTTCAACCCTAGTTCAAGAGTCGTTTTCGGGAATTACAGTATTGAAAGCTTATGGTGGTGAACCGCGCTTTCAAGAACAGTTTAATAACGCGTCTGATAACTATCTCAAAAAACAAATGAACTTAGTAAAAACGAATGCCCTGTTCATGCCCACGATTACTTTTCTAATTGGGTTGAGTACCGTATTAACGATCTATTTAGGAGGCGTTTTATCCGCTGAAGCGCAATCCACCCTTACAAGTGGTAATATTTTGACATTTATATTTTATGTAAACATGCTTACTTGGCCATTTGCTTCTGTAGGTTGGGTAACATCACTTGTTCAACGGGCAGCCGCCAGTCAAGAGCGTATCAATGAATTTCTAAAAGAAGAGCCCGAAATTAAAAACCCGACAGTTGTTCCGTTTAGTTTTAAGGGGAAGATCAGCTTTAAAAACGTGAGTTATACCTATCCCAATTCAGGAATTCAAGCAGTTAAAAACCTATCTTTTACCGTCGAGAAAGGGCAAACAATTGCTATTCTGGGAAAAACTGGCTCTGGGAAGAGCTCCGTTATCAACCTAGTTATGCGTCAATTTGACCCAACAAGTGGAGAAATAAGTATCGATGACCAACCCTTAACTTTGTTAAACATTGAAGATTTCAGAAATCAAACCGGTGTTGTTCCACAAGAGGTGTTTCTCTTCTCAGACTCAATCCGAAACAATATTAAGTTTGGATTAAACGAAGGAGAGGACCGCACGGATGAAGAGCTGAATGACATCATGAAAGTGGGACATGTTTATCATAATGTGGTTGGATTCCCTGAAGGACTTGACACGTTGCTTGGAGAACGCGGAGTAAACCTCAGTGGGGGACAAAAGCAACGTTTATCGATTTGCAGAGCACTTATTCGGAAACCCAAGTTTTTAATCTTAGACGATTGCTTGAGCGCTGTGGACACCGAGACAGAAGACATTATTCTCAACAATTTAAAAGAACAAATCCGAGATAACACAACCCTAATCGTAAGTCACAGGGTTTCTTCTATTCGCTATGCAGATAGAATAATCGTTCTAGAGGATGGTGAAAAAATTGAAGAAGGAAGTCACGAGGAACTTTTGAGTAAAAAAGGTGTTTATTATGACGTGTACCAAAAGCAGCTGATAGAGGGAGAGCAAAAAGATAGTGACCAATCCGAAAAAGAAGATTAATGGCCGAGGAATTTATTCATATTAAAGGAGCGAGAGTTCACAATTTAAAGAATGTAGAAGTTAAAATTCCGCATGGAAAAATGACAGTTATTACGGGACTTTCAGGCTCTGGCAAATCTTCTTTAGCATTTGACACACTCTATGCCGAAGGACAGCGTCGCTACATTGAAAGCCTTTCTTCTTATGCCAGGCAATTTTTAGGTAAATTGGATAAACCAGATGTTGATTTCATTAAAGGGGTTTCACCTGCAATTGCTATTCAACAAAAAGTAATTTCCACTAACCCAAGATCTACTGTCGGAACAGTAACTGAAATTTATGATTATCTCAAGATTCTCTTCGCACGAATTGGAAAAACATATTCTCCCGTTTCGAACGAGGTAGTAAAGAAACACACTGTAACTGATGTAATTGATTTTCTTCACTTGGCAGAAGAAGGCACTAAAGCGATGATAATAGCTCCGATTCAAGAGTTTGAAAGGTACGGCTTTCAACGTCAACTTGAAATTTTTAAGGAACAAGGATATGCACGTGTGGCGGTTGAGAACACAATTTTCACGCTGGCTGAGGCGATTGACTTAGGGGAAACTAAACCGAAATCTTTGGAGTTAGTAATTGACAGAATCAGTACCCGAAAAGAAGACGAAGAAAATGATGCTCGACTAGCAGATTCCATACAATTAGCGTTTGCTGAGGGGAACGGGTATTGTCGCATTTTATATCCTACTGCTGCTGATTCAACTACATTTTCGAATCGATTTGAACTAGACGGAATAGAATTCGTAGAACCAAGTGAACACTTTTTTACATTTAACAATCCTTTCGGCGCTTGCACAACATGTGAAGGATTTGGCTCTGTCATTGGAATTGACGAAAATTTAGTGATTCCGAATAAATCGATGTCACTATACGAAGGAGCTGTAATGGCATGGAAAGGGGAAAAAATGAGCCGTTATTTAGATAAATTTGTACGACAAGCAGCTAAGATTAACTTCCCGATTCATCGTCCCATACAGCAATTAACAGCAGATGAATATGCACTGCTTTGGAATGGAGATAAAAACATAGATGGAATCAATGATTTCTTTCAGTTTTTAGAGTCTAAAATGTACAAGATTTATCATAGGGTATTACTCGCCAAATACCGAGGGAAAACAACCTGCAAAGACTGCAAAGGAACACGTTTAAGGAAAGATGCCAATTATGTGAAAGTCGCAGATAAAACCATCACAGACATTGTACTTACTTCGATCGAAGATAACCTCACCTTTTTTAACTCCATTGAGCTAGCGGATTATGACCGAACTGTTGCAGGACGAATTCTAACAGAGATTCAAAACAGACTTCAATGGCTATCTGATGTTGGACTTGGTTATTTAACACTAAACAGACAAGCCAACTCACTTTCAGGCGGAGAATCCCAACGTATAAACCTAGCCACATCGTTAGGCAGTAGTTTGGTAGGTTCCATGTATATTTTAGACGAGCCAAGTATTGGACTGCACCCCAAAGATACTGAGCGGTTGATAAGTGTTTTAAAATCACTCCAAGAGCTTGGGAATACTGTTATTATAGTAGAGCACGAAGAAGCCGTTATGATGGCGGCAGATGAGATACTCGATATTGGTCCCAAAGCAGGAGTCCATGGAGGTGAACTTGTTTTCCAAGGAACGCATGCGAAATTAAAGAAGGCCAAAAACAGCTTAACTGCGGACTATCTAACTGGGAAACGCACTATTCCAGTTCCTAAAAAACGTAGAAAAAGTGCGAATCATTTAGTGATTGAAAATGCGCGAGAAAACAATTTAAAAGGAATAAATGTGACGTTTCCTTTAAACGCGCTAGTTTGTGTAACTGGAGTGAGTGGCTCTGGAAAGTCTACGTTAGTTAAACAACTACTCTACCCTGCCATCCGAAAGCACTTAGGTATTTACGGAGATAAACTGGGTGAATTTGGAGGAATTAAAGGAGACTTGACGCGCATAGCAGCAGTTGAACTTATTGATCAAAATCCAATTGGACGATCTTCGCGCAGTAATCCTGTTACTTATGTGAAAGCTTTTGATGAAATTCGGGAATTATTTTCGAAACAAGCTATTTCCAAAGCGAGAGGATATAAACCTGGGTTTTTCAGTTTTAACGTGCCTGGTGGTCGTTGTGATATGTGTGATGGAGAAGGAATCATTACCGTGTCCATGCAGTTCATGGCAGATGTTCACCTCACGTGCGAAAGCTGTCACGGAAAACGCTATAAAAACGAGACATTAGAAGTCACCTACAGAGAAAAAACCATTTCCAACCTTTTGGAGATGAATATAGAGGACGCATTACATTTTTTCGGAGAATCGAAGGAAAGATTGGAGCAAAAAATAGTGGAGAAAATCCAACCATTGGTTGATGTCGGCTTGGGCTATTTACAGATGGGACAGCCATCGTCAACACTCTCTGGCGGAGAAGCTCAGCGTATAAAACTAGCTTCGTTCTTAACCAAAGCAAGAAATCCAACACCCACATTATTCATATTTGACGAGCCCACAACAGGACTTCATTTTTATGATATTGAAAAATTATTAGTTGCGTTAAATCGGTTAATTGATATCGGACATTCCGTAATCGTTATAGAACACGATATGGACGTCGTAAAATGCGCGGATCATATTATTGATCTCGGTGCAGAAGGAGGTGAAAATGGTGGACAACTTATTTTCGAAGGAACACCAGAGGAAATTCTGCTTTGCACATCGAGTTACACTGGTAACTACCTAAAAAATAAACTATAAAAAAGTCCGCTACTTAATTAAGCAGCGGACTTCAACTAATGGTATATGATTTAGTTTAACTTAAAAGAAACTCTTCTTTCTTTAGCGTTTTCTAATTGTTCATCATCTCCTTCGGATGCGAAAGGAGCGCGTGTAGCATTCTTTGCATCTGCAATTTTCACTCTATTTACATCCACATTCTTATTTACTAAAAGACTTCGAATGTATTCTGCTCTTTTCATGGATATGTCAGAAAATTCTTCACTTTGACTTTCATCCACATCACTGTGTCCAGTAACCGTTATCGTAGCCTCAGGGTTTTCGGACAACCACTTAGCGATTAAATTTAATGTTTCATCACCAGACAAAGTAACATCGTATTTCCCTGATGCATAAAATACATTTTGTCCTTTAATTTTATCTGCCATGGTCATGCTTTCAGTCAAAGTAACTGAACGTTGATAAACTGTGGAAACAACATTTTCAGCTTCATCAGAATACGCACAGTCGCACATTTCATCCGGACCTAATAGAAAAACACCGATATCATCAATGTAATAATAAGCCGCTATTACTTGAGAACCTTTCACCTCTCTCGGCTTTTTATTCTTTTCATTTTTAACCTGGTCGTTAGCAGTAAAGTTTCCTATAGTGATATAACGTTCACCACCTTCGGCAATATATTCACCACAAACCATTTCCCAACCATACATGGCATTAAAAACCATTTCTTTCGGGTGTAAAATGTGTGACTCTTCAATTAGCGCCGGTACTTTTTCGTTTGTTTCGAAAGGCTTTTTATGAATGTTGGCTGCCAATTTATTAGAAGAGTACTTGCTTAATTCGGCGAGTGAAGCACGAAAAGTCACTTTATAACGCATACCTTTTTTCATTGGGGTACTCAACTTCGTAGTAAGGTAAGAGCGAGGCATTTTATCCCCATAAGAATAAACAACTATTCCGGCATAGTTACCTCCATCATGAGCATCTTCTTTCCCGTAAAAATTTTGCGGAACTTGAATATCAGGAGTTTTAGAACTGTTAGAGTATAAATCAGCAGTAACACCAGTTGGCGAAACCCATCCTTCAGCAGCATCGATACCACCAAGCCTTCTCAATTTCCCCGAAACTTGCTCAAAACTTCCGTTCGGAACTAAATTTTCAGCATCTTGAGCTAAAACACCAAATGTCAAACCGAAAATCGGCAATAATTTCCATATACTTTTCATTTTTTCAATTTTAAAGTTCATAATTTTTAACTGTTTGAATGAAAGTTCTCACTTTATCTGGATTGATGTCTGGATAAACTCCATGTCCCAAATTTACGATATGTCTTTTACTTTCAAACGAATTCAACATATTTTTTGTTAAACGTTCTACTTCATTATGAGAAGAATACAATGCACAAGGATCCAAGTTACCTTGTAATGTTTTCGATTCGCCGACCATTTTTCTAACCTCGTTGATACTCATATTCCAATCAAGGCCTATGGTATTGCATGACATTTGAGCAATTGGTTCGATTGAACGAAAAGCACCTTTGGCAAAAATAGTTAAGGGAACTTCATTGATTTCTTCTGCAATTTTATCAATGTATTTCAACCCAAACTCTTGATATTGATCTTGACCAAGAATTCCTGCCCAAGAATCAAAGACTTGCAACATGTGCGCTCCTGCTTTAACTTGTGATTTCAAATAACGTATAGTAACATCTGTGATACGCTGAAGCAAGTCGTGTGCCAAAACTGGATTAGTGTATAATACTTTCCTTGCTTTAGAAAAAGTTTTGGAGCCTTGGCCCTCTATCATGTAACAAAAAATAGTCCATGGCGCACCGGCGAATCCTATGAGTGGCACTCTACCATTTAACTCTTTATTTGTAATTCGAATTGCTTCAGTAACATACCCTAAACGATCTTCGATATCAAAATCTACCTGAGCATGCTTTATAAGATCTTCTTCAACTTTTATCGTTTTCGGAAAATAAGGCCCTTTTTTCTCAACCATTTCATACGTCAATCCCATCGCTTCTGGAACAACAAGAATATCTGAAAAAATAATTGCAGCATCAACATCTAACAAGTCAACCGGTTGAATAGTCACCTCCGCGGCTAAAGCGGGGGTCTCCACTAACTCTTTAAATCCACTTAACGAACCCCGTAAAGCTCTATATTCAGGAAGTATTCTTCCAGCCTGACGCATCAACCATACCGGATAGCGTTCTATTTCCTCGCCTCTTGCTGCTCGGAGAATTAAATCGTTCTTCAAACTCATGGAAGCAAAGATAGTTAGAAGTTGTAAGTTAGTTATAAAAGTGATAAATAAATATTATTGATCGCGAACTATGAATTCTGCAAAGCACTCAATTTTGCTCAGTTAAAGTTTATTTATTATTCTCTAAAACATACGTTAATACCTTTTCGATCAAATGAACCCTATCTTTTCCCGAAACATTATGTTCATGCATTGGGTATGGGAAGAAGTCTACTTGTTTGTCGTTTTTTATGAACGACTGAACTAATGCTAAGTTATGCTGCATCACTACTGTGTTATCCATGGCCCCATGAATCAACAATAACTTACCGTCCAGGTTTTCTGTATAATTTAAAAGAGAGGAAGTTTTGTATCCATTAGGATTTTGTTTTGGCGAATCCATGTATCTTTCTCCGTACATTACTTCATAGTATTTCCAATCTGTAACAGGACCGCCAGCAACTCCAGTAGTGAATACACCAGGCTTTCGCAGCATCATGGTACCCGTCATAAAACCGCCATAGCTCCAGCCATGCACAGCCAATCTTTTCTCATCTACAAAAGGCAGTGATTTCAAATAATCTACCCCTTTAAGTTGATCTTCTAGTTCCAACGTCCCTAATTGTCGGTGCACCGCATGCTCAAAAGCAACACCTCTTTCGCCAGAGCCTCTATTATCTAGTGTAAATACTAAATAACCTTGCTCCGCCATCCAATACATCCACAAACTAGCTCCATCCATCCAAGAGTTAGTAATTAACTGGGCGTGAGGACCACCATACACATATATTAATACAGGATATTTCTTAGATGGATCAAAATTACTTGGTTTAATTAGTCGCGTATATAAGTCTGTCCCGTCCTCAGATTTAATCGATTTAATTTCAGCCGTTCCCATTTTAAAATCATGGTAAGGATTCTCGGCTCGTAAAATTGAACTCTCTAGTTTCCCTTCCAAGGAGATGATGCGTGATACATTGGGAATACCGGAAGCACTATACTGATTAAACAAAAGTTCTTTCTGCTCGTGAAAAACAGCAGTGTGCGTTCCTTCTTCTTGCGTGACTAACGATTGATTTCCTTCAAGATCGACTTTATAAATCAAGGTATTCAGCGGGTTTTCACCCGTTGCGGAAAAATAAATAAACGCATTATTTTGGTGGAGAATGTCTTTGAGCATAAACCCGTTCATT
>Ga0136559_1000482_pt1 | contig 13523 bp, 12 predicted proteins | sample AntRauMeHopE1496_FD_104633 | JGI IMG/M metagenome (GOLD analysis project Ga0136559, IMG submission 104633) | Saline lake microbial communities from Rauer Islands, Antarctica - Metagenome Hop E1 #496 | ecosystem: Environmental > Aquatic > Non-marine Saline and Alkaline > Saline | place... | reverse complement strand
CGATATACCTCTAGCTGGTTTGGTGATAACATCGCAACCTGGGAACATTTAAGTATCGCAAACATACAGGCACAGCGCATGGCGCTTTCGGGCATGTCCTTTGCGGGTTCAGACATCGGTGGTTTTGCAGAGCAGCCTACGGGTGAGCTCTATGCTCGCTGGATCGCGCTGGGTGTGTTTCACCCGTTTTGTCGCGTGCACTCAAGTGGTGATCACGGCGATCAGGAGCCATGGACCTTTGACGAAAACGTAACAAACATCACTAGAAAATTTGTAGAATTGCGCTACAAGCTGCTCCCCTATTTATACACCACATTCTGGCAGTATGTAGAAGAAGGAACGCCCATGCTTAAGTCGCTTGTTGTTTATGATCAGGAGGACGCACAAACCCATTACCGTAATGACGAGTTTATATTTGGCGATAAAATACTGGTTTGCCCGGTAGTAGAGCCTAATTCTAAAGGCCGTCGCATGTATATACCACGTGGCGACTGGTACAACTTCTGGACTCGTGAAATTATTGCAGGTGGCGTAGAAAGCTGGGTAGATGCAGACATAGATGAGATACCGCTGTTTGTAAAAGCAGGTTCTATGATACCGCGATATCCCGTAATGCAATATGTGGGCGAGAAAAAAATAGAGTTCCTGACCCTAGATGTCTACTACACCATAGGTAAGGAAAAATCGACTATTTACGAAGACGCTACAGACGGTTACGACTATAAAAAAGGTCGTTACAGCCTGCGCAATCTCATGTTTAAAGGTAAGGAAAAGGAAATGGTCATCTCGCAATATAAAGACGGTAAGTACATTACAGAGTACGAAACCCTGCGTTTTAACTTTATAGGCCTGCCATTTGAGATAGATTTTGTTGAGGTAGATAACGTAAAAATGTCCCTAGAATCGCTGCAATATGATAGTGACACCCAAACCATGTATGTAGATAAAAACTTCCATGAATTTCATGTGGTAGGAAAATAAGTGGTTCTATAGATTTTAAAAATAGCTGTGCGTAACAATCGCGTGCAGCTATTTTAATACGGCAGGGCGCTTTTTTTTTGTGATGCTTTCTATTAAAATAATACGTTTACGAATTACCGTTGCGTCAGAAAATAAAAAGCAATAACCCGAGATGCGTATTAAACACAGGGTATGGCATAACAACTGACCGCAGCTTGTTTTAATTCAAAAAAAATGCGAGCACCCGGCTCGCATTTATATTTTAAAGATGTGTTTGTTAAAATCTCCAACCGAAGTTTAGACCACCTCTACCTGTGACTTCTGGGAGGTTGTATATGTTTTGGTCGTCAGCTATGCCTAGGTTTCTGCCTATGCCTAAATTTAAATCTATAAAAAAACCGCTCCCGCTTACCCATTTCCAACCTATACCCACACCTATGGCTACCTCAGTAAAAGAGGCTACAGGCAAACCGCTAGAGAAGAATAAATCAGTTCCACTTGAGTCAAATGTAAAGAATTTGGCAAAACCTTCCCCGTAAAATCCTTTTGCCCCGTAATCTTCTTTTGAAAAGAAATACTGACGGTAATAAGGTGTTATACTGAAAGTTTCCCTGTAGTCTGCTTCGGAGTCATCGTCTGCTATGCCTATGTTAAGGTCTACACCTATGCCACTGTAGCGTCCTAAAACGTACTCATACCGTGGGTTAAAGCCTAATCCGGCTATACCTGCTATCACGTCTAGACTTACCTCATGCTTTTTGACGCTTGAAAATTTTTCCATGCGCTTTTGTGAGTCGGTCATGTCGTCGTCTTGAGCTATCATGCTGTTGCTCGCCACAAGTGCTATGGCAATAAAGATTATTTTTTTCATAGTTCCTATTTTTTATTTAGATGCACGAAATATACAATGGTTGCGCGTAATTTGGTGTTAATTTTTAACATTTTATATGCAAGCTCGGCGTAAAGGGGCTCTTCGTTAATCTATTCTTAACGGCATTTTAACACTAACTATTTTATTTTAAAACAGTTAGTATCAATAAATATGTTGGTTAATATTTCTAAAAAGCAGCTGCCTGACGTCGCATAAGGAAATGAATTTGACGCGTTTAGTTGCTGTTTAACAATTATTAAACGTTTTATTTGCGTAATGAGTTTTTAACTGTGACCCTGTGGTAAGGGTTGTATTTAGCTGTTGAAGACACAGCTGTTATCGCTTATTACGCTCATTTTGGGCACTTACTGGTGATTTGTGCGAAGACGGGCTTTAAAGATTATTTAAAATTTAAAAACATAGTTGTCAATAAATGAGCTACATGTTACGCAGTCATTAGGCAAAATCCTTTAGCTCATTCTACCTAAACCATGTTCAAGCACAACTGTAAAGACCAGCAGCTGGGTTGTTGACAGGTAGTTGACTGCCTAGTTACGTGCCTTCTTAAAACTGGCTGATAGCTGAAGTCTAAGTAAGATTATAAGCTTGAGTTGCTAAGGCTCAGATATAGCATGTATGGGTGTTGCGGGTTTTATTTTTCAATAGCAACCAGCTCTGCAATGCGCACAATAACCTGGGTTGCTTTAACCATGCTTTCTACGGGGACATATTCATAAGGTCCGTGAAAGTTGTGACCACCGGCAAAAATGTTAGGGCATGGCAGCCCCATGTAGCTAAGTTGCGAGCCGTCGGTCCCGCCGCGTATGGGTTTTATGAGCGGTGTGATTCCTAGGTCTATCATCGCTTGCTCTGCAATATCTACAATGTGCATCACAGGTTCTACTTGCTCACGCATGTTAAAATACTGGTCTGTAATAGTTATAGTAACAGCCTCACGTTCATATTGCGCATTCATGTCTGCTACAAGTTGTTTCATGGCCTCTTTGCGCGCTGTAAAATGTTCGGCATCGTGGTCTCTGATAATGTAGTGAAGCTCTGTTTCTTCTACAGCGCCTTTCATTTTATGTAGGTGAAAAAAGCCTTGGTAACCCTCTGTATGTTCTGGTGTCTCCATGCGCGGTAGGGAGTCTATAAATTCTTGGGCTATGTACATGGAGTTAATCATCTTGCCCTTTGCATAACCTGGGTGAACGATTTTACCTTTTATATTTACAATAGCTCCTGCTGCGTTAAAATTTTCATATTCTAGCTCACCTATCTGGCTGCCGTCCATGGTATATGCCCAGTCTGCACCAAATTTTGCAACGTCAAATTTATGTGCGCCGCGACCTATTTCCTCGTCTGGTGTGAAGCCTACTTTAACTGCTCCATGCTTAATTTGCGGGTTTTCGATAAGGTGTTTCATTGCGGTCATAATCTCTGTAATACCCGCTTTGTCGTCTGCGGCCAGTAGGGTTGTGCCGTCTGTAGTGATTATGGTTTGCCCTTTATATTGCTTGAGATCCTCAAAATAATCTGGTGATAGTATAAGGTCACTACCTTTTAACGCTATGTCACCACCATCATAATCTTCTATTATCTGGGGTTTAATATCTTTTCCAGTAAAGTCTGGTGTGCTGTCAAAATGCGATATAAACCCAACAACCGGTGTTGGGTGAGCTACATTAGACGGTAGCGTTGCCATAACATAAGCGTGTTCATCTATGCTCACATCACTCATGCCCATATCCAGTAATTCTTGGTGTAATTTCTGTGCAAGAACCCACTGTTTTGCGGTGCTGGGTGTGCTGCTACTGGCTGGGTCAGACTCTGTGTCTATGGTAATGTAGCTTAAAAAGCGGTCAGTAATTTCTTGCTTATTCATGGTTATTAATTGTGCGATAAAGATAGTGGTTGTGTTACGCTTTCGCGAAAGCGAACTCCTTAAATTATACCCAATTGTTCAACAGTTTATCGTATGGAACTTACAGACAGCAAGTGGCAATAAAAGTTTGCAGAAGAGTCATTAATGCGACCAGATAATTTTTAAGAACCTTTCTTGCAAACTCGCTAAAACAACACCGTTGGGACAAAACCATTATACTGCTGGCTGAAAATGCTGTTCTTATTTGCCTCATAATAAGCGCTATTCGTTGCCCTGTGCGACCCTTCAAACCCATTAAAACCGTTAAAATTAATCACGGGTTCGCCAAAATAACCATTTAATGACTGCATAAAACCACCATCTTGATTTCGTAAAGGCAATCGATTATAGTCCGCTGCTGCGTTTTGCAAACGCGCAGTTAAGCGGTGTGGCGCAAAGTCGTTTAGAGTTGCGCTATTTGCGAGCTCTCTGAGCGTGGGTAAGTCGCCAGAGACTTCTAAGGTGATTTTTACAGTTAACATTTGGGGCATGTTAAACGCCACGCTGTTCTGCGCATGGGCTGTATATGCTGCCGCTAGAAGTACGATTGTACGTAAACATGTTTTCATAAAAGCAATCTTTAACGTGCCTTAAAGATAAATAAATAAAAGGTACCGGAGCTGAATTCAGGACAATTTGCAATTTCTGAAAGCGGTTTATGCGGCCTTCTGTGCAGTAATAATTGCGTGTATAGCATCCCATAGGGCTATACGTTTGTGCAAGGCCTCTTTTGCAACGGCTAAGGCTTCTTCCCATTTATGGCTATCGTTTCCACAAAGCTCTGAAACCATTTTAAGTGATAAGGGCCCATGCTCATCTCCATCTATTTCTATATGGCGCTGCAAGTAATAGATGAGTTTGTGTACTTGTTTTTGTTCTGTTTCGGCTTTGTTGAGTATGGCTATAAACATGTCTGGAATGAGGTCTTCTCGTCCAAATGTAAATGCTGACGCGATTAAATGTGGTTTGCCCGTGTCTATAATTGAAAACGTATAAGCAACAAAATCTGCTACCTGCTCGTTTATGGTCGTTTTTTCTAGCGCTTGTGCTACGGTCTCCCCATTTTTAATGTGGGCTACAAAGCCGTTAATAGGTACGGCATTTGCACCTATCTCATGCATCGCGTCCAGATACATTTCGTAATGACTCTTGGGCTCGCCCAGCTCGTTTAAATCGCTTTCTTCGCCATGTACAATCTCGTTTATGAATCTAGCTAGGGTTGGGTTTGCGACTGGTGTCCACGGTGTCTGAACGTTTGTAAGACGTGCCTGAAGCGATTTAAGCAGCGACATAAAATCCCAAACAGCAAAAGCATGGTTTTCCATAAATAACTGTATGTCTTCTATGGATTTAAGGTTGGTGTATAGTTTGTGGTGCTGCAGTTGCGCTCGTAATGGCGCAATTTCTTGTTCTATAGTTTCTAGGTGGTTCATAACAGTAATGTAAACGTGTGCTATTTTTATGTGTACAGGAAGTCGTAAAGATGGGTACAACTTTACCTGTTATGGACTAAAAGAAATGAAACTTCTAAAGTCTCTATTTTACAGGACGCATATTCCCTCTTAAGGGACTGTGTCATTAGCATCTTTTGTAGAGACTGTAAGGCCTAGTTCAGCACCTTTTTTAAGCATAAAGGCATGTGCTGCATTATACTCGTTGGGGATAACGCCGTCTAGTATAGAATCTTTAATAGCGCCTTTTATCATCCCTATCTCGCGACATGGTTTCAGGTTAAAGGTTTCCATTATTTCTTCACCGCTTACGGGTGGCTGGAAATTACGTACCTGATCGCGCTCCTCAACTTCTACCATTTTACTGCGCACCAGTTCAAAGTTTTGGTGGTAGCGTGCAAAACGTTTTGGGTTTTTAGTGGTAATGTCTGCTTCGCACAGGGTCATGAGCGATTCTATGTCTTCACCGGCATCGTGTATGAGCCTGCGCACGGCACTGTCTGTAGCCTGGTCATCTATAACGGCTATGGGCCTGGAAGACATGCGCACAAGTTTCTGGACAAATTTCATTTTATCGTTAAGTGGCATGTGCAGCCTCTGGAATAAAGTGTAAACCATTTTAGATCCCTTAAACTCATGGCCATGAAATGTCCAGCCTACTTTATTATTGAATCTTTTGGTAGGTGCTTTACCTATATCGTGTAGTAAGGCAGCCCATCGCAACCACACATCTTCGGTGTGTTTTGCGATATTGTCTACCACTTCTAGGGTATGGTAAAAGTTATCTTTATGGGTTTGTCCCTCAACCTCGTCTATACCCTTTAAGGCAGTTAGTTCAGGCAGTATTTTTTCTAGCAGGCCTGTTTTTTCAAGCAGTGTAAAACCGCGAGATGGAGTAGGGCATGCCATTATTTTATGAAGTTCACTCACAATACGCTCGTTGGAAATTATTTCTAAGCGCTGCGCGTGTTCCTTAATGCTGTTAAATGAGTTTTCTTCGATGGTAAAATGCAGCTGCGTAGCAAACCGTATTGCGCGCAACATGCGCAAGGGGTCGTCACTGTAAGTTATGCCTGGATCTAGTGGTGTACGTATCATTTTATTTTCGAGATCTTGCATGCCGTTAAAGGGGTCTACAAGCAGGCCGAAATTTTTAGAGTCTAGTGAAAAAGCCATCGCGTTAATGGTAAAATCACGCCTGTTCTGGTCATCTACAAGCGTGCCGTCCTCTACAATAGGTTTGCGGCTGTCGCGGTCATAACTTTCTTTACGGGCACCTACAAACTCTAGTTCTAAAGCGTCTGTCTTTATCATCGCTGTTCCAAAATTTTTGAAAATCGCGACTTTTGTGCTGTTAGGCAATAAGGTTTTTACTTTTTGTGCTAGCGCTATACCGCTTCCTACGGCCAGTATGTCTATGTCCTTTTTTTGGCCTCGAGCCAGATAATAATCACGCACATAGCCGCCTATGACATAGGCTTGTAGATTTAGGGACGCGGCAGCATCACTTAAAACCTTAAAGACCTCGTGGTCTAAAGCTTCTGGGTAATGACTTTTACGGTTCATTAACTTCGTATAATTTTTATAATGCCGTTGCTAGATATTTGCATAATGGTAGATGGTGTGATGTCTTTGTGAACTAATGGCAGGTCCATAACGTGGTCTACACGTCCTTTAAGTTCTTCGCTTATATCTTGAAAATGTATAGGAATTGCCTGCCCGCTTAAATTTGCACTCGTAGAAACGATGGGTTTTTTAAGTTTGCGTATCATGGATCTGCATAGCGGGTCGTTTGTGACGCGCACTGCTAAGGTGTTGTCTTCAGAAACGACATTTTCTGCAACGTTTTTTGGGCGGTCGTAGATAATGGTGAGCGGTTTTTTATTAACCTTCAGTACTTCCCATGCCATGTCTGGAACGTCTTCTATTATAGATTCTAACATTTGAAAACTGTCCACAAGCACAATGAGTGACTTAGACGGGTCACGTTCTTTAAGCGCATACACTTTTTCTACCGCGTCATAATTAGACGCGTCGCAACCTATGCCGTAAATGGTGTCTGTAGGATAAATAATGGTGTTGCCTTTTTTCAGGAAGTCTACAGCTATATTTATAGCCTCACGAGGTAACTCTACCTCAGGCTCCATTGTTTTCTTAGATGGTCTACCTTTAACAGGCTCTCTACGATTTCTTTTTCTATCACTGTTGCGCATGGTTGCAAAATTAAGGTATTTGCTTGCAACAATAGGTATTTTAAGTGGGCATATGATTTTATGGCCGCCACTGCGCAGCTTGATACTCCAGCATTGTATAGGCTGTCATACTAAGGTCACGAAGTACTTGGGGTTGATTAGTGATTTACTGGTTTTAGCCGTTTCTAGCGGTTTAGGTATTGTACAGTTTCATAAAGTGCCACAGTATTCTTTGCCATTACGGCTTTACTAAATGTACTCCTTACTAAAGCAGCATTCCCTTTAACCAAGGTTGCGGTATTTAGGGTGCCATCTAGTACTCTGCACACATGCATGGCCAGACCTTTGTAGTCTCCTGCGGGAGATAATAATCCGTTTTTACCGGACTCAATAATTTCTGGAATGCCGCCTACAGCCGTGCTTACAATAGGCGTCTCATGTAGCATGGCTTCTAGAATTACTTGCCCGAGACCTTCGGTTTTTGAGGTGTGTAAAAAGACAGCAGCTTGTGTTAATGCATTCGATGCGTGTTCTAGCTCCCCTAAAAAACTCATGTTATTATTAAGGCCTAACGTCTTTACCAGATCTAGCAACGGCTGGCTGTGTTCGGTGTAACGGCCTATTTGAACAAAATGAACCTGCTCAGTCGTCTTTAAAACCTCGTTTGCAGTTTTTATAAATGTAGATAAGTCTTTTGGTTTTGTATGGTTCCCTATATTAAGAATGATTCTGGTTGTTGCGTCGAGTTTCAAAATATCTTTAATATTTACACGGGGTGTATTTTGTAGTATCGTAGGTTCTATACCGTCATAAATGGTAACAAGTTTACTGGTGTCTTCAACAGCAAGTGCTGTTTCTTTTTTTACCGCGTTAGATACGCATATGATTTTTTGAAATATTTTATGATTGTATTTAAAAAGTGTTTTAGCGCGCTGCTTAATAGGGAAGCTTGTCTTTTTACTGTAAATACAACGTGGCATTTTATAGAAAAAAGATGCTAAAATCACTAGAAACATGGCAATAGGATCGTGCGCATGAACGACATCTATGTTGTGTTTTTTGCAGTAATGTCCCAATTTCATGAAAAATGTAGGTGATGTCTTTATCGCTAATTTAGGATTGTACACCTGTATATTGCGACGTTGCAGGTGTTCCACAAGAACAGCACCATATGGACAGAAAACAACATTTTCTATCTCTGGATAGTTACTTTTAAGTTCTTCACATAAAAATAGCAATTGTTGCTCACCGCCACCCCAAGGTCTTATGCCAGAAACTTGTAAAGTCTTCATTTGATTCGCTTAATTTGTTGGGTGTTTTTTAAAGAAAAAGCAGGGGAGTCACCAGCTATTATATGTTTTAAAATAGGCAGGTAGGATGGCTTTACTGCGGTTTTAAAGAGCCATTTGAGAATGAAAAGACATTGAAAAATGTTAAACCCAATTATGGAACTGTGTTTTTTTAATACATATAACATGGATCGTTTGAGTTCGCCTTTAATTAAAACGCTTTTTTTTGTACTCGTTCCAGAAAAGTGCGTGTAGCTGGCGTGAGGCAGTAAGTAACAAGTTCCATTACTAGACTGTTTCAAAATACGATAGCACAAATCGGTCTCTTCATAGTATAAAAAGATGTTTGTGTCAAAACCGCCTATGTTATCAAACGCATTACCGTCTATAAACATAAAGGAACCTGCAACACAATCCACACGTTGTGGTTTTTTAGGAGGTGTCGTGCGGTCAGGATAGGTTGTCGGGTTTATAGTATGTAGGAGCCTTCTTCCTAAAAGCGCGGTCTTAATAGTTAAGAAATAATCGAAAGAGCTAATATAATTTCCGTGCTCGTCTAACTGCATGGGCGCGACCACTGCCGCTGCTTGTGCCTTTATAAAATCTATGCAACAGCTTATACAATCGTTGCGTAATAAAATGTCATTATTTAAAAAGGCGTAGTAGCTGCCTGTGGCATGTTGCACGCCCAGCATGTTCCCGCCGCCAAAACCTGTGTTTATTACAGACCTGTAGGCTTGAATAGGAACGCTGGTGACAATGGTTTTTAACCCAGTTAATAGCTGTTCATAATCAGCGTTTTCTGATGCGTTATCTATAATGATTATCTCATAAGAAATAGTGGTGCTGGTCTGTTCTAAAATAGATTGTATACAGGCTAGCGTGTGTTTGCTAGAATTGTAATTAATAGTAATAATGCTTACATCCATAGCGATTAAAAGTAGCTTTTGGTTTTAGAAATCACGTAATTTTTTTTAATTTGATAGGGTTTGTAGATAGAAGTCTTTATAACTGCTGCCAGTTGCTAAAATACTACAAATATAGCCGGCTATTTTTTAGATTAGCTTAATTTTGAGCTATGAAATTGGTTACCGCAAAAGCATATCAAAATACCTCGACGGCCATTGAGCAAGCCGCAGTATCTTTTAACCAAACAGGGAGCGTACTTTATGAGGGACGTAACGTTGTGAAAATTTTAGAAATAGCTGGGGAACGCATAAATGTTAAAAGGTTCAGAACCCCTAATTTGCTCAATAAAGTGGTCTACCGGTTTTTTAGAAAGTCTAAGGCGCAACGCTCTTTTGAATACGCACAGCGTTTGCAGGACCATAAGGTGGGAACACCGCATCCTATCGCGTTTATAGAGCAATATACCACCTGGGGCTTGGGTTACAGTTTTTATTTCTCGCAACAGCTAGATTGCGATTTTACCTTCCGTGCGCTTATTCACGACGATACCATAAAAAATCGTAACGAAATCTTAAGGCATTACGTAGCTTTTGTTTTCCACATGCACGAGCAGGGTATTTACTTTTTAGACAACTCCCCGGGTAACACACTCATTACTAAAAATGCAAGTGGTTATGAGTTTGCGCTGGTTGACTTAAATCGCATGCGATTTTATGATATTCCCTACGAAGACCGCCTCCGAAATTTTGAACGCCTCGCTCCTGTTAAATGGATGTACGAAATCATGGGTGCAGAGTATGCAAGACTTTCAGGTACAAACCCGCAAGAAGCTATAGATAAAATGTGGGGTTTTACAGAAAGATTTCAAGAGAAATTTCACAGCAAGCGCGCTCTTAAAAATAAAATAAAAGGGCTTTTCGGCTTAGAGCCAAAGATGTAATTACGAAATGCCGCGACGTCGCAGCCACAGTTTTATGTAACGCATAAAGATTACATAACTGCGCAAATAGGCGATGGTAAAACCTACAAAGCCGTCTAAAAAACCCAGCTGTAAGAAGTAATGTTTTATAAAGCCCCATATGGGTTTAACGATCATGTGAAAAGCGGTAATGCGACCTACTTTATCGTCAAAATCGTTTGCCTGCAGCCCTGCATAACGTTGCAATTTATGCATGTACGAATCTATGTCTGTGTACTTATAATGTAGAAACTTATTTTTTAACGTGCCCACTTCACCATTTGCTATGATTTCAGAATGCACGTGCTTGTCTTCATACAGGCATTTGGACTTTCTAAACAGCCTAATGACCTTATCGTTTTTCCAACCGCTGTAACGCACTTGCTTACCCATAAAAAAATTGCGTCTCCCTATCCAGTAGCCCACTTCTTTAACGCTGTCGAGCGATGGAACCAGCGCAAGAATTTCCTCTCTAAGTACGGGTGTAACGCGCTCGTCTGCATCTACCAGCAAAATCCACTCGTGTTTGGCTTGCGGGATCGCCCAGTTTTTTTGAGACGCGCTGTGCTCGTAATCACGTGTTAGTAATTTAGTTATGTAGGGTTGTGCTTTTGCCACGGTATCGTCTGTACTGTTGCTGTCTACCAGTATAATCTCATCGCAAAAGTCCACACTCTTCAAAACTTGTATAATATTGTGCGACTCGTTATAAGAAGGTATGATTGCGGTTAAAGGTACTTTAGACATAAAGGGTCGTGTTCTATTATAGCAAGTATAGCGCAAAAATAAACTTGTAAACCATAATAAGCCTACTTATTCTTAAATTTGTATAAATTAAGCTCCCAGCTACTCTATGATTAAGAACCCGTCCATCTCTGTAATAATAAGTACCTATAATTCTATACCGTGGTTAGAAAAAACCTTGTGGAGTTACGAGCACCAGGTTTTCAGAGAGTTTGAAATCATTATTGCCGACGATGGCTCTGACCAGCAAACTGCCCGCTTTATTAAGGAATACAACAAGACCGGCGCAAAGCAAGTTATACACGTGTGGCACGAAGACGACGGTTTCCAAAAAACCAAAATTTTGAATAAAGCATTACAATATTGCAATACAGACTATGTCGTGATGACAGACGGCGATTGTATCGCACGTGAAGATTTCCTACAAATACATTACGAGCGCAGGGAGGCAGGCTATTTCCTTTCTGGTGGCTATTATAAGTTACCGCTGCATATTTCTGAACGTATTAGCAGCGACGATATCGCTACACAGCGATGTTTTGATATTAATTGGTTACGCAAACACGGTTTGCCAGTAAACTATAAGAACCAGAAACTCACCAGTAATTTTGTGCAAGCTGGAGTCATGGAAAGACTTACCCCTACAAACGCAAGCTGGAACGGGCACAATGCCAGCGGCTGGATGCACGATATTGTTGCCGTGAACGGTTTTGACGAGCGCATGAAGTACGGAGGCGAAGACCGTGAGCTGGGCGAGCGACTTGTGAATTATGGAATTAAACCTAAACAAATACGCTACAGTGCTATTTGCCTGCATTTAGAACATGCACGTGGTTACGTAAATAAAGAGGCGCAAAAAGTGAATGATGCTATACGAAAGGTCACTAAATCTGAAAAAGTAGTCTTTACAGCGCACGGACTAGATAAAAAAACGCCGTAATCAGTAATTTTCTTTTAAGAATACGGCGAGTTTAGGAAGCATCATAGCCGCCGTAAACTTTTTGTACAGTGCCACAGCGTCTTTTCTCATGCCTTTATACGTACTGTCCTTATATAAAGTAGGAAGATAATCTTGCAAATGCACCCCTATGTGTGTCGTGCCGTCTTCACCAGCGTTCCATGCGCCTTTTACAATCCAAGGGCTGTAAATGGAAAAGGTAGGAATAGCGAGCGCTTTGGCCATGTTTACCGCGCCACCTTCGTTTCCTATAAATGTCGTGCAATGGGAGAGCACTTTTAAAAAATCTCTAATACTGCTAGGATAGTGGTCTATAAAAATATGCTGTTGTGTGGCTGGGGCGCACGCGCTGTAAATAGCCATCGCTTGCGTTTTTTGCGACGGCATGTAATTAAATAAGACCTGTGTGTCCGTTTTTTGAACAACATAATCTAAAAGTTGTGCCATGCTTGCAGCGGGCAGCGTTTTTAAATCTTCAGAACCCAGTGCGCCTAGCATGGTAAGGGGTTTTTTTAGGTCAATACCGCAAGATGTTATCCATGCAAGACCAGCATCGCGATCCGCATCGCTTAAATAAATTTTAGGGCGTACATTCCAGTCTGGTGTAATGTCCATAAGTGTTGTGAGCGCCAGTCGTGACCAGAGCGAGGTGCCCTGAAAGGCAATTTTAAAATCGGGCTTATTTTTAACAGATTGGGTGTAGACCAGCGGTGCAAACCATTTTTTATAGCCTATCTTTTTGGGGGAACGAGTAAGCAAACAAAGCAGTGCGCTGTTATTTTTACCGTAAACATCTATGAGTATATCGTAGTTGTTTTTTGTCAGCTTTCGCGAAAGCGTAATGAGACCACCCACCGTTTCCATTTCTTGCTTTTGAACGGGAATCATGGCATTTATTGCGGGATGCCCTTGTACGATTGCAACGGCGGGCGCGGTTATTAAATAATCTATGCGCGCCTGCGGATGTGCAATTTTAACCTGCTCAGCGATAATCGTACTGGTGAGTACGTCGCCTAACATTTTATATTGTAGTATTAAAACGCGCACTACACGGCTACATTGTACTCGCGCAATGCGTCGTTGAGCGATGTCTTTTTATTAGTGCTTTCTTTGCGGGTTCCTATGATAAGCGCACATGGCACATTATAGGTTCCAGACGGGAATTGTTTTGCATAACTACCAGGTATCACTACAGAGCGTGCAGGAACGTAGCCTTTATACTCTTTAGGCTCGTCGCCGGTAACGTCTATTATTTTGGTAGAACCTG
>Ga0136559_1000481_pt1 | contig 13526 bp, 12 predicted proteins | sample AntRauMeHopE1496_FD_104633 | JGI IMG/M metagenome (GOLD analysis project Ga0136559, IMG submission 104633) | Saline lake microbial communities from Rauer Islands, Antarctica - Metagenome Hop E1 #496 | ecosystem: Environmental > Aquatic > Non-marine Saline and Alkaline > Saline | place... | reverse complement strand
GCAAGGATGCGCGTTTTCATATCCGGGGGGGATTCCCTTTTGCGATCCGATGTGCGACTTTGCCACCCGCAGCCCCCCGATCAGAGGGGGCGCGGATTGAGGCTAGGCTGACATGTCGCGCAAGCGTTCCCTGACGGGTGTGATCCTGACCGTGCTGCTGCTGTGCATCGGCGCGTCCTTCACCTTTACCGCCGTGCAGGGCAACCATGGCCTGTTCCGCCGCGTGCAGGTGCAGGCCGAGGTCGACCGCCTCAGCGTCGAACTGGCCGCACTTGAAGAACAGACCGCGCAGATGGCCCTGCTGACCCGGCGGTTGAGCGACAGTTTCCTTGATCTTGACCTGCTGGACGAACAGACCCGCAGCGTGTTGGGCTATGTCCGCCCCGACGAGGTCGTCCTGCCATAGCAGGGCACGCAGACAACCTGCGGCGCACCCTTGCGCCCCTGACATGCCGCCGCGTCATATTTCACGGGTGCAATTCCTCCGCTGCTCTGGTAACAAATAGTTCAACGTTAAACTAACGATCCCGGCGGGAGGAACCGAACCCATGGCCGCACCGAAGACAAAGGCGAAATCTGACGCAATTCCAAATGTTTCAGCAGATGATCTGATGCATTTCTACCGCGAGATGCTGCTGATCCGCAGATTCGAGGAAAAGGCCGGCCAGCTTTACGGCATGGGCCTGATCGGCGGCTTCTGCCACCTCTACATCGGGCAGGAGGCGGTCGTTGTGGGCCTTGAGGCGGCAGCCAAGGAAGGCGACAAGCGCGTCACATCCTACCGCGATCACGGTCATATGCTGGCCTGCGGCATGGACCCCAAGGGGATCATGGCCGAACTTACCGGGCGCGAAGGCGGCTTTTCCAAGGGGAAAGGCGGCTCGATGCACATGTTCTCCAAGGAAAAGCACTTCTATGGCGGCCATGGCATCGTGGGCGCGCAGGTGCCGATTGGCGCGGGCTTGGCCTTTGCCGACAAATACCTGGGCAATGACAATGTGACCTTCACCTATTTCGGCGATGGCGCGGCCAATCAGGGCCAGGTCTATGAAACCTACAACATGGCCGAGCTATGGTTGCTGCCCGTCGTCTTCGTGATCGAAAACAACCAATACGCCATGGGCACATCGACCCAACGCTCGACCAAGTCACCCTCCTACTGGGAACGCGGCGTGGCCTACGGGATCGAGGGCGAGGAAGTCGATGGCATGGATGTGCTGGCCGTAAAAGCCGCCGGGCTGCGCGCCACCGCACACTGCCGTGCGGGCAAGGGCCCCTATATTCTGGAAATCAAAACCTACCGCTATCGCGGCCATTCGATGTCGGACCCCGCGAAATACCGCACCCGCGAAGAGGTGCAGGAAATGCGCGAAAAGCGCGACGCCATCGAACATGTCCGCCAGATGCTGCTGCAAGGCAAGCACGCCACCGAAGATGAACTCAAGGCCATCGACAAGGACATCAAGGACGTCGTCAACGCAGCCGCCGAGTTCGCCAAGGAAAGCCCCGAGCCGCATCTGGACGAGCTTTGGACAGATATCTACGCCGACGCGGCGCCGCAGACCGCCTGAGGGAGAGACAGACAATGGCAACCGAAATTCTCATGCCCGCCCTCTCCCCCACGATGGAGGAAGGCACATTGGCCAAATGGCTGGTGAAAGAAGGCGATACCGTCAAATCCGGCGATATCCTGGCCGAGATCGAAACCGACAAGGCCACGATGGAGTTTGAGGCCGTCGATGAAGGCGTGATCGGCAAAATTCTTGTCGAAGAAGGCACCGAAGGCGTCAAGGTCAACAGCCCCATCGCCGTGATGCTGGAGGACGGCGAAGATGCCGACACCGCACCCGCCAAGGCCAGCGCCCCCATGCCTGCCGACCTGAAGGGCGCCGAAGGCAAGCCGCCGGCCACCGCCGCCACCCCGGCACCTGCCCCTGCTGTCGTGAAATCGGTCGCACCCGATTACCCCGAAGGCACCGCCATGAAGCCAACCACCGTGCGCGAGGCGCTCCGCGATGCGATGGCCGAAGAAATGCGCCGCGATCCCAACGTGTTCCTGATGGGCGAGGAGGTCGGCGAATACCAAGGCGCCTACAAGATTTCCCAAGGCCTGCTGGACGAATTTGGCGACAAGCGCGTCATCGACACCCCGATCACCGAACATGGCTTTACAGGCATCGCCGTGGGCGCGGCCTTTGGGGGCCTGCGTCCGATCGTCGAATTCATGACCTTCAACTTCGCGCTGCAGGCGATCGACCAGATCATCAACTCCGCCGCCAAGACGCTCTACATGTCCGGCGGCCAGATGGGCGCGCCCATGGTCTTCCGTGGCCCCAACGGGGCGGCGGCGCGCGTTGGCGCACAGCACAGCCATGATTTCGCAGCACTCTACAGCCAGATCCCCGGCCTCAAGGTCGTGATGCCCTATGCCGCCGATGACGCAAAGGGCCTGCTGAAATCCGCAATCCGCGACCCCAACCCGGTGATCTTTCTCGAAAACGAGATCCTCTATGGCCGGTCCTTCGATGTGCCGGTGATGGATGATTACACCGTGCCCTTCGGCAAGGCCCGCATCTGGCGCGAAGGCACCGATGTCACCATCGTCAGCTTCGGTATCGGCATGACCTATGCGCTGGAGGCCGCCGACAAACTCGCCGAAGATGGCATCTCGGCCGAGGTCATCGACCTGCGCACCCTGCGCCCGCTGGATTACGACACCGTCATCGCCAGCGTCAAGAAAACCAACCGCTGCATCACGGTGGAGGAAGGCTTCCCCGTCTGCTCCATCGGCAACCACCTGTCGGCCTATATCATGACCCACGCCTTCGATTACCTCGATGCGCCGGTCCTGAACTGCACCGGCAAGGACGTGCCAATGCCCTATGCGGCCAACCTCGAAAAACACGCGCTGCTGACCACCGCCGAGGTGATCGCAGCCGTGAAATCCGTGACCTACCGTTAAGGAAAGCGTGCGATGCCCACAGAAATCCTGATGCCCGCCCTCTCCCCCACGATGGAGGAAGGCACGCTCGCCAAATGGCTGGTGAAAGAAGGCGATACCGTCAAATCCGGCGACCTGCTGGCCGAGATTGAAACCGACAAGGCCACGATGGAGTTTGAGGCCGTCGATGAAGGCGTCATCGGCAAGATCATGATCGCCGAAGGCACCGAAGGCGTAAAGGTCAACAGCGTCATCGCCGTGATGCTGGCTGATGACGAAAGCGCGGATGACATCGGCGCGCCCTCAGCGCCCAAGCCCGATGCGTCATCCCACGCCGCACCGGCAGAGGCATCCGATCAGACTGCGCCCGCCAAGGGCTATGGCCGGGGCGAAACTGACGCGACACCAGCACCGGCACCAGCACCGGCACCCGCCGCCGCAACCGCTCCCGCCGCCGCCGATGGCAGCCGCCTCTTCGCCACGCCACTCGCGCGCCGCATCGCCAAGGACAAGGGCCTCGACCTCGGCACCATCAAGGGCTCCGGCCCGCATGGCCGTATCGTCAAGGCCGATCTGGAAGGGGCCAGCGCCGCACCGCAACAGGCAGCCGCCGCAACCCCCGCACCGGCCCTCACAACCGAGACCCCGAAAGCCGCAGCCACAGCCATGCCCACAGGTGCCACCGCCGAACAGGTCATGAAGATGTATGAAGGCCGCGACTATACCGAGGTCAAGCTGGATGGCATGCGCCGCACCGTCGCCGCCCGCCTGACCGAGGCCAAGCAGACCATCCCGCATTTCTACCTGCGCCGCGATATCCAGCTGGACGCGCTGCTGAAGTTCCGCGGCCAGTTGAACAAGCAGCTGGAGGCGCGCGGCGTCAAGCTGTCGGTCAACGACTTCATCATCAAGGCCTGCGCTCTTGCCCTGCAAACCGTGCCCGCCGCCAATGCCGCCTGGGCCGGTGACCGGATCATTCAGCTGAAACCCTCTGATGTGGCCGTGGCCGTGGCGATCGAAGGCGGGCTGTTCACGCCGGTCCTGAAAGATGCCGAAATGAAATCCCTCTCGGCGCTCTCGATCGAGATGAAGGATCTGGCCGCGCGCGCGCGCAGCAGGAAACTCGCCCCCCATGAATATAGCGGCGGCACCTTCGCCATCTCGAACCTTGGGATGTTCGGCATCGACAATTTCGATGCCGTGATCAACCCGCCGCATGGTGCGATCCTGGCCGTGGGTGCGGGCGTCAAGAAACCCGTGGTGGGTGCCGATGGTGAACTGGCGGTGGCCACCGTCATGTCCGTGACCCTCTCGGTCGATCACCGGGTCATCGACGGGGCCGTGGGGGCCGAACTGCTGGCCGCCATCAAGGACAACCTCGAAAACCCGATGGTGATGCTGGCCTGACACAGGACAGGGTGTGGCGGGCGGCACATCACACAGGTGCCACCGCCACACCAACCCTTCCCATCGCTTCTCCGTTTCGCAAATATCCTCGGGGGGCGTGCCGCAGGCACGGGGGGCAGACAGCCCCCCAAATCCCTTGCAAGGGATTTGCAAGAGCCTTGCAAGGCTCTTCCATCACCTCACGGCGAAAGCACACGCCATGCGCCCGGTGCCAGCCCGTCCAGCGTCCAATCGGCCACGCGCCAGCGGATCAGCCGCAGACAGGGCAGACCAACGGCGGCGCACATCCGGCGCACCTGCCGATTGCGCCCCTCGGTGATGGTGATCTCCAGCCAGGCATCGGGCACGGTCAGGCGCACCCTGACCGGCGGGTCGCGCGGCCACAACCAATCGGGCGCGGGCACCTGCCGGACGGTCGCGGGCCGGGTCGGGCCATCCTTCAACGTCACGCCCAGGCGCAACCGGTCCAACGCCGCGCCATCGGGCCTGCCCTCCACCTGCACCAGATACGTCTTTTCGGTTCGCGCGCGCGGTGACGTGATCCGCGCCTGCAACCGTCCGTCATCGGTCAGCAGCAGCAACCCCTCGCTGTCGCGGTCCAGCCGCCCGGCGGCATAGACCCCCGGCAGGTCGATCCAGCCCTTCAGCCCGCGCCATTGCCCCTCATCGGTGAACTGGCTCAAGACGTTCATCGGCTTGTTGAAGGCGATCAGGGTCATGGCGCGGCGTATGCATCAGTTGTGCATGGGTTGTGCATCACTTGTGCATCCCCCAAATCAATGCGCCTCGGCCCAGTTGGCCCCCTGCCCCGCATCGACGGAAATCGGCACGGTCAGTTTCACGGCGGGCTCTGCCGCGCCCTCCATCACGTCGCGGGCGCGCCCGATCAGGGCCTCCGCCGCGCCTTCCTCCACCTCGAACAGCAACTCGTCATGCACCTGCAACAGCATCCTCGCCGGCAGGTCGGCAATGGCCGCATCCATGCGGATCATCGCCCGCCGGATGATGTCGGCGGCTGTCCCCTGAATGGGCGCGTTGATGGCGGCGCGTTGCGCGAAACCGGCGCGTGGCCCCTTGGCCCCAATCTCGGGTGTATGGATCTTGCGCCCGAACAGGGTCTGGACGTAACCATTTGCTTTCGCAAACTCTTTCGTTGCAGCCATATAATCCTTGATGCCGGGGAACCGCTCGAAATAGCGGTCGATGAACCCCTGCGCATCGGCCCGCGGGATACGCAGATTGCGCGCCAGCCCAAAGCCCGAGATACCATAGATCACCCCGAAATTGATCGCCTTGGCCTGACGGCGCACATCCGGCGTCATCTGGTCCAGCGGCACACCGAACATTTCCGATGCAGTGGCGGCGTGAATATCCTGTCCCTCACGGAACGCCTGTTTCAGCGCCTCAATCCCCGCGATATGGGCCAGAATGCGCAACTCGATCTGGGAATAATCCAGCGATACCAGAACCTTGCCGGGTTCGGCCACAAAGGCCTCCCGGATCCGGCGGCCTTCCTCGCTGCGCACCGGAATATTCTGCAGGTTCGGATCGGTCGATGCCAACCGCCCCGTATTCGCCCCCGCGATGGAATAGCTGGTGTGAACCCGCCCGGTTTCAGGGTTGATATGGTCCTGCAGCGCATCGGTATAGGTTGATTTCAGCTTGGATAATTGCCGCCAGTCCAGCACGCGGGCAGGCAAGTCATGACCCTGCGCGGCCAAGTCTTCCAGCACATCAGCCCCCGTTGCATAAGCCCCGGTCTTGCCCTTGATGCCACCCTCCAACCCCATGGTATCAAACAGGATTTCACCCAACTGCTTGGGTGATCCAACATTGAACTTGCCGCCCACAAGGCTGTAAATCTCATCCTCCAGCCCCGCCATCTTCTGCGCAAATGCGTTCGACATCCGGCTCAATGTGTCACGCTCCACCTTGATCCCCGCCATCTCCATCCGCGCCAGAACGGGCACCAATGGGCGTTCCAGCGTCTCATAGACGGTCGTGACCCCTGCCCGGTGCAGTTGCGGCTTGAACAGCGCCCACAAACGCCAGGTGATATCGGCATCTTCCGCCGCATAGGGGGCGGCGTCGTCGATCTTGACCTGATCAAAGGTGGTCTTGCCCTTGCCCGACCCCAAAAGCGATTTGATCGCAATGGGTTGGTGGCCCAGATACCGCTCGCTCAGGGTATCCATCCCATGACCGTGCAGGCCCGCGTTCATGGCATAGGACATCAGCATCGTGTCGTCGATCGGGGCCACCTGCACGCCATAGCGCGCAAAAATCTTGGCGTCGTATTTCATGTTCTGCCCGATCTTGAGGATGCTTTCATCCTGCAAAAGCGGCTTCAGCAGATCAAGCGCAGCGTTCAGGGGCATCTGCCCCGGCTCCAGCGCATCGGAGGCGAACAGATCACCCCCGCCCTGCTTGTGGCCAAGCGGGATATAACACGCATCGTTTGGCGCCAGCGCCAGCGATATCCCCACCAGTTCGGCCACCATCTCGTTCAGGCTGGTGGTTTCGGTATCCACCGCGACCGCGCCCTGTGCAACCGCGCGCGCCACCCATTCAGACAGCGTGGCCGCATCGCGCACCACGGTGTAAGCGGCCCTGTCAAACGGCAGCGTTGCCTGTTCGTCACCCCCCGGCGCGGGATCGGCGCCGCGCGGGTCGGTGTCGGGAATGGCGGGTGCCTCCACCCCCGTCTGCTCGGCAATGCGCCGCGTCAGGGTGCGAAATTCCATCTGTGTCAGGAACGCCATCAGCATGACCGCGTCCGGCTCCCGCACCTCCAGATCGTCCAGCGTTTCGGTCATCGGCACCTGATCATCCAATGTCACCAACCGCCGCGACAGGCGGATCTGATCGGCAAAGTTGATCAGCGTCTCGCGCCGCTTGGGCTGCGGAATTTCACCCGCCCGCGCCAGCAGCGTCTCCAGATCGCCAAATTCGTTGATCAGCAGGGCCGCCGTCTTGATGCCGATCCCCGGCGCACCGGGAATATTGTCGACGCTGTCACCTGCCAGCGCCTGCACATCCACAACCCGCTCGGGCCCGACGCCAAACTTGGCCTCCACCCCTTCGCGGTCGATGCGGGTGTTCTTCATGGCGTCGAACATCTCCACCCCGCCGCCGACCAACTGCATCATGTCCTTGTCGGACGAAATGATGGTGCAACGCCCGCCCGCCTCGCGCGCCTGTCGGGCAAGGGTGGCGATGATGTCATCGGCCTCGAACCCCTCCTGCTCCAGACAGGCCAGGTTGAAGGCGCGCGTCGCCTCGCGGGTCAGGGGAATCTGCGGGCGCAGATCGGCGGGCATCTCGTCACGGTTGGCCTTGTAGAGGTCATAGATATCGTTGCGAAAGGTATGGCTGCCCTTGTCGAACACCACGGCGGCATGGGTCGGCGCATCAGGGCCTGTGTTGGCCTCGATCATCTTGTGGATCATGTTGCAAAAGCCCGCGACCGCACCAATCGGCAGACCGTCTGACTTGCGCGTCAGCGGCGGCAGCGCGTGATAGGCGCGAAAGATGAAGGCCGATCCGTCCACCAGATGAAGATGATGCCCTTTTCCGAATGCCATGGTCCACTCCGCGCTGTTGCTGCCTGCTTCTACCCCGCGACGTGCGTGGCTGCATCCGTGTTTTTCTTCACAGGCGCACCAAAGCGGTCGCCTGCATCGGTGCTGGCACGCTAATCGAGGTTAATCGCCGCCGATCGCGTAACGCCAAGCCGCCATAGCGACAGGCGCAGCGCATAGGGCGTGGGCGTCCAGACCCCCATCCGCACCCCCGCCTGCCGCAGCATCCGCCCGACCCAGGTGTTGCAGGTGCGCAGAATGTGGAACCGCCCCGCAGCCTCGACAAACCCGTCGGTGGCGGTAAACCGCACCCCCGGCAACGGCGTATCGGTCGCAGTTTCCGCAATCCCCGCCAACAGGGCCGCGTATTGCGCCGCACTCAGCCACAGGCGCGGATAGGCGAAATTGGCCGGGATCGTACCCACCACATCCACACGCATCACCGCCCTGTCTCCCGTGATCGCGCGGATCACGGGGCCTGCGGTGATATCGGCATAGGTGCCAGCCGTGGTATAAAACCCCCGCGCACCCCAGCCCACCAGAAGGTGTTCGGCCCATGGCGCATCGACGGGCACGCCCGCATGCTGTGCAAATCCAAGGGCCGCGCGCGTGGCCGGCGTGGCGGGCAGCAGGAAATCATAATGGATCGGCCCCGCGATCAACCCGATCTCGACCTCAGCACGACCATCATCGGGGATTTGGGCTGCAGATCCAGGTATCAGCCCGCCCAAGACCGCCGCCAACAGATAGACCAAAGGGATCAGGAACAGACCGGCCAGCCAGCGGACCGGCCGCCGCACCCGTCAGGCCCCGTCTGCGAAATCTTCGTGGATATAGCGCTTGTCGCAATAGCCGCATTCGACCCAGCCCCGATCCTGCGGGATCGACAGCCAGACACGCGGATGGCCCAATGCCGCCTCGCCACCGTCACAGGCCACACGCCAGCTGCTGACCACCTGTTCCTCGGGCGCGGGGTGGCGGTTTCGGATCTCGGCAAGCGTGACGTCAGGAACCTGGCGCTCAGACATGGGGCGTCCTTCTTGGTTGTCGCGGGCGGCCCACAGGCCTAGATCAAGGATGGTATCGCAGCAACGCACAGGACCGGCAAGTCCGGGAGGGGGCAAAATGTCAGCCAACGCCATCGAGATCAGGGGCCTGCGCAAGACCTATGCCACCAGCGGCCGCACCGCCGCGAAAGAGGCACTGAAAGGTATCGACCTCGATATTCCGTCGGGCTGCATCATGGGTCTTCTGGGCCCGAACGGCGCGGGCAAATCCACGCTGATCAACATCCTGGCGGGCCTTGTGACCAAGACAGCCGGGCAGGTGACGATCTGGGGCTTCGACCAAGACGTGAACCCGCGCCAGTCACGCGCGGCCATCGGCGTCATGCCGCAGGAACTCAACCTCGATCCCTTCTTCACGCCACGCGCCGCGCTGGAGGTGCAGGCTGGCCTTTACGGCGTGCCGAAATCACAGCGGCGCAGCGATGAAATCCTGCGCCTTGTGGGCCTTGAGGACAAGGCCGAGGCCTATGCCCGCACCCTGTCAGGCGGTATGCGGCGGCGGCTTTTGCTGGGCAAGGCACTGGTCCACCACCCGCAGATCCTGGTGCTGGATGAACCCACCGCAGGCGTCGATATCGAACTGCGACAGATGCTTTGGGCCAATGTGCGCCGCCTGAACGACGACGGCATGACCATCATCCTGACCACCCATTATCTGGAGGAAGCGCAACAGATGTGCGACGAGATCGCCATCATCAACCATGGTGACCTGATCGTGCGCGACCGCACCGAAAACCTTCTGGCGCGGATGGATGCAAAGACACTGGTAATCACCTCGGATGCACCGCCCGGCCCCGTGACCCTGCCCGAGGCGGTCGAGATGACGGCGCGCGCCGATGGCACGCTGGCCTTCACCTATTCGCGCAACCGTACGGCACCGGGGGCCATCCTCGATGCCATCCGCGCCGCGGGCATCACGATCCGCGATGTCAGAACCGAGGAGCCTGACCTTGAGGATGTGTTCCTCGCCCTCACCTCGGACCACGCCGCCTGATCCACTTCGGAAAACAGCACCGAAAGCGTATCCATCTTCATCTTGGCAAAAAACCTCCGGGGGAGTTCGCTTGCGGACGGGGGGCTGGCCCCCCGCTGTCGGCACCACCATTCCAGCCCGCTCCGGTAAGCCTGCGTCAGCCCGTGTGTCCGAGCGGCTGGCCTTCAGGCCGGTCCGAGGGCGCGCGGTGCCGCCTCACTCCGCCTGCAGCATCCGCCCCAATGGCCGTCCGCTCAGGATGTGCAGGTGATAATGCGGCACCTCCTGCACGGCGACATCGCCTGCGTTGGAAATCATGCGATAGCCTTGCCCGCCCGCACCGGGCTGGATGCCGGTTTCTGCGCATATCTGCCCGCAGACACGGGTGAAATCCACGATCTCCTCCGCGCTCGCCTCCAGCGCGAAATGGTCACAGGTCACATAGCGCCCCTTGGGGATCACCAGCACATGCAGCGGGGCCTGGGCGTGGATATCGTTGAAGGCCAGCGTATGCGCGGTCTCCATCACGGTGTCGTTGGGGATTTCGCCGCGCAGGATCCGGGCAAAGATGTTCTGTTCGTCATAGTCATAGGGCATCGCAGGCTCCTTGGATCAATCAGCAAAAAGATGGGGAGTTTCGGCCAGCGCCTTGCCTTGTTCAAGCTCGATACCGAAAATTTCCGCCAGAACCGCGCCGTTGTCCTCGACGCTGCGGCCTTCGCGGATGCGGAAATGGCGGGGAAACTCGGCCTCCCGGATACGGGCGCTTTCATGCGAAAACTCGTGCCGCAGCGTCGGCATCATCCGCGAGATCACCTCGCTTGGGGTGTCGGCGGTGGCCAAGCCGACCCTATGGGCATGCCCCATCAGATACTGGTCGTCGAAATTGCACTGAATCTCGACGATGCGCGCATTGGCCCGGTCGCCCATGAAGTCCTGTATCAGATCGATGCTGGACGGATCGATGCAGATCATGAGCCGGTCGGTATTGTAATAGTCGAACAGCATCCGCACCAGCGCACGGCGATGGCGGTTGCGTTTTTCCAAGGTGCGTTCCAGCCCCCCCAGATGCGGGATCATGCACGCCTCTTCGTCGAACAGGTATTCGATGCCGCGCACGCCGGTGCGCCGTTCTGCGGCGTGCAGCAGGCGCTTGGCTACATGCCATTTCTTGCAGACCACCATGTAAAGGTCGCGGTCGGTGCCCATGCTGCTTTCGCGTTCCCAGAACCGCGGCGCGAAACGGCGACCGAACCGCCCCCGCTCTGTCAGGAAAGCATGCAGCTTTTCCCCTTCGCGGCTGACTGCGAAATCCACCCGGTCGGATTCCCAAAGCGCACCCAGCCTGTCTTTCAGCACAACGGCCTCAGGGCTGATCTTGCGGGCAAACAGGAAATCCTGGCTGATCAGAAGATCATACTGATCATTGTAGAAGGTCACGGGCATCCCGTAATCACTGAACATCTTGAAGGTCAGCGTCCGGCTTTCGATCTCCGTATCGGAGACCAGATGGCGCACCAGCGTCTGAAAGAATGTCTCGTCCGGAATCCATGTGGTGCGGAAAAACCTGATCACGTCGGGCCGTTCGCGGCAGAATGCCAATACAGCCTCGATCGTGTTGCGGCGCAAGCACCACCACTGGCTGCCGATCATCACCTGCATGTCTTCGGGGATCTTGCGTTCCATCCGCAGACGTTTCTGTATCTCGAAACTGTTGTAGAACAGCCACTTGTGCGTCCGCTCGTTGAACCAGTGTCGGTAATGCAGCCGTTCACCCTTGAAGCCCGTCTTGATCCAGTCAGAGGCGAAGAAATCGAAACTTTCGATGTAATCCTTGTTCGTGGCATCCAGAAACCGGTGCGTATAGGCCGCCGACTTGATCGACATGCAGTCACCCGACAATATGTAGAAATGGGTTGCGCGCGGGAATGCATCTTCCGCGGCCTCGACCGCGTTCAGCGTGGCCTGCACCAGCGACCATTCCCCCCAGCCGCATTTGATGCGGCGCTTGACAAAGATGACGCCGGGGTTGGCTGCCAGGGCCGTGGTCAGCTGTGTATACTCCGTTGCACTGGCGCGGGCATCAAAATGAATCGCCACATAATCACCCGTTGCCGTCAGACGCGTGGCCTGACGGATGATGGCGGGTGCATCCTTGTGGCACAGCAGAATGAACGCAATCTTCGCCATTCGGGAAACAGCAAGCCTCAAACTTTGATTATTGTTGCCCAACTAATACCTAACAGCGCTTGAAGAAACAGGTTTTCTTTGCTTTCTGATGGCAAGACGGCGGATAAGAAGCTGGATTTAATCTGCATGGGGCGTAAAACATGGGCTTTCCGGGAACGTGGATGACAACCAGCGAAAGCGTGGTGTATCGCGTCGTGCCCAAATGTGCCTGTTCGACCATCGGACAGATCATGTATTATTCCGACAACGGCGAATTCTACGACGGTGACATCCACGATGCGCAGTCTGGCTTGCACAAATGGGCGCTGGAAGGCAGCCAGAAGGCCATTGAAAGCAACGTGAAGGCACATCAGTCCTATGCGTTCACCTGCGTGCGCAACCCCTATACCCGCATCCTGTCCAGCTTTTTCGACAAGATCTGCGGTATCCAGCGCAACGGCAAACGCTATCGCGGGAACCTTGTGCCGCTTCTGATCCAGAAATACGGGATCGAGGTTGGTGGCGATGATGGCCAAGGCGCGTTCGATCAGATCGCCAGTTTTCGCCGTTTTCTGCTGTTCACGCGCGATACCATCCGCTGGCGTCGACCGATGGACCCCGACATCCACTGGTCCGCGATGGCGGGCCATGTCTCCACCTTTGTGGTGAACGGCGGGCGTTACGACAACATCTTCTGGACCGAAAAGTTCGACGACGGCATGCAATCGGTCCTCGACAACATCGAGATGGCGCATCCCGTGGATCTGGCCAGCGTGCCGCGCTTCAACGAAAGCGAGGGGCATGGCCCCAAGCGGCTGCACCCGGTCGAGGATTATTTCGACGATCTGTCGATGCATCTGGTCTATGAAATCTACAAGAAGGACTTCACCCTCTTTCGCTATGATTTTGAAAACCCGAGCAACAAGATGCCCCTGGGCGAGATCGACCTGGATGAGGTTCATGCCAAGCTGGGCGAATAATTCCCCACTTGGCACCGCAAAACTGACGCTGCGTTAAGCAATTGATAGATTTGTGGGACGGTCCTACGTGGCCTTTTCAAAACGAAGATACGCATTGAGGCGCGAATGATGATCATGAGACACCGGGTCCGGCGATGGGCCTGCGCCACGGCCATTGGGGCCGCGATACTGTTGGTCACTGCGGCTCCCACCTTGGCACAGACAAATGCCGCGGCACTGGAAAGTCAGCGACAAGCTGTTTTTGACGAGCTTTTCCGCGCGCCGGCCGATCCTGCACTGATGCTCGAATACGCGCGCCTGTCCGTGCAGTTGCGCAACTACGAGGCGGCGGCTGCCACGCTGGAACGCCTGCTGGACATCGACCCCGGCAATAGCGGTGCGCGGTTTGAACTGGCCGTGGCGTATTTC
>Ga0136559_1000479_pt1 | contig 13580 bp, 8 predicted proteins | sample AntRauMeHopE1496_FD_104633 | JGI IMG/M metagenome (GOLD analysis project Ga0136559, IMG submission 104633) | Saline lake microbial communities from Rauer Islands, Antarctica - Metagenome Hop E1 #496 | ecosystem: Environmental > Aquatic > Non-marine Saline and Alkaline > Saline | place... | reverse complement strand
GCAATATTTTTCTCAATCAATTCGATCGCTACAGGATCTTTATTGATTGCCAATACACAGCTTGTTTCGCAGGGAGCCGGACAGATTCGCCCGGTGAATTCAGGGAAATTATTGGTGCTTCGCAAAATTTTAATTGCTTCCTCCCATTCCTGATTATAGACCGCGTCGTTGAAGTCCGGAATCACATTTCCCAAGGGACAGCCATTATGGCAAAAGGGAATTCCGCAGTCCATGCATCGCGCAGCCTGATGATTTAATTGCTCGCCTGTAAACGGCTCGTATATTTCCTGATAGTCCCCCACCCGCTCTTTTGGGTCTCGGGCTACAGGTGTCTCTCTTTTAAACTGGATAAATCCTTCTTTCGCTCCCATCTTACACCAATATTTTTGATTGTTCTGAGGCTCTTTTTTGTAAAATAGCCTTGTAATCCCGAGGGATTACTTTGATAAATTTCTCTTTGTACTGATCCCAATTTTCTAAGAATCGATTTCCTAGCCCCGATCGGGTCAATTTGACATGCCGCTTGAGATAGGTTTTGATCGTCTGATAATCTTCCTCATCCAATGGGTCGACATCTACAAGCTCAGGGTTGATTTCGGTGATGTAGTCGTTCAGGATGTAGGCGATTCCGCCACTCATTCCTGCAGCGAAGTTTCTTCCGATTTCTCCCAGATTGATGACCAATCCTCCAGTCATGTATTCGCAACCGTGATCTCCGATTCCTTCTATAACGGTCTCAACGCCTGAGTTACGCACACAGAATCGCTCACCGCCTTTGCCATTGATGTAGGCCTCGCCAGAGGTGGCTCCATAAAAGGCCACGTTGCCAATGATGATGTTTTCTTCTGGTACGAATCGTGCATTTCTACTTGGATAGATGATCAGTTTTCCTCCGGAAAGTCCTTTTCCGAAGTAGTCATTTGCTTCACCCTCCAATTCAAAATTCACTCCTTTGGCTAAAAACCCGCCAAAGGTTTGCCCCGCTGATCCATGAAATTTGAAATGTACAGTATCTTCGGGAAGACCGACACTGCCGTAGATTTTGGATATTTCATTGGAAAGCATTGCACCAACGGAACGGTCGGTGTTTTTTATCTGGAAATCTCCTCCACTTGCCATCGCTTGCTCAAGAGAGGAATGCGCAGCTTTGATCAGTTGCCGATCCAAGACGTTTTTAAGGTCAAATTCCTGATCGATTTGCTTGTAAATTCCGACATGCTCTGGCACTTCCACTTTATGGAAAATCGGACTTAAGTCCACTTTATCCCATTTCCAGTGATTCAAATGGCCTGTGGACTGCAAGACGTTACTTTGGCCAACCATCTCATCGATGGTGCGGAAACCCAGCGAAGCCATGATTTCTCTGAGATCTTGCACCAAGAAATTGAAGTAGTTTACCACATGATCCGGATCGCCCGTGAAGAGCTTCCTCAAGTCTTCATTCTGTGTAGCAATTCCGACAGGGCAAGTGTTCATATGACACTTTCTCATCATGATGCAACCTTCCACCACCAATGCAGCAGTGGAAATTCCCCATTCCTCCGCACCCAGAAGCGTCGCAATGGCAAGATCACGTCCCGTCCGCAACTGTCCATCCGTTTGAAGGGTCACTCTACTTCGAAGATTATTTTTTACCAAAGTCTGATGTGCTTCCGAAAGTCCAAGCTCCCAAGGTAGTCCAGCATGTCGTATAGAGCTTAATGGTGAAGCACCTGTACCGCCATCAGCTCCTGAAATCAGTATTACATCTGCCATGGCTTTCGCCACGCCTGCTGCTACAGTTCCCACCCCGGCCTGAGATACAAGCTTGACATTGATTCGGGCTTTTCGATTGGCATTTTTCAAGTCAAATATAAGCTGAGCCAGATCCTCGATCGAATAAATATCGTGGTGTGGTGGCGGTGAAATCAATCCAACACCCGGCGTCGAGTATCGCACTCTACCAATCCAGTCATCAACTTTGTGACCGGGCAACTGTCCGCCTTCGCCAGGCTTGGCTCCTTGCGCCATTTTGATTTGCAGCTCCGCAGCATTGGTGAGGTAGTTGCTTGTCACACCAAATCGGCCTGAGGCTACCTGCTTGATGGCAGACCGCTCCCAATCTCCGTTTTCTTTTTTGGCATAACGGATCTCATCTTCTCCGCCTTCTCCGGAGTTGCTTTTGGCGCCGATCCGATTCATGGCGATAGCCAGCGTAGAGTGGGCCTCGTGTGAGATAGATCCAAATGACATGGCGCCTGTCGCAAATCTCCTCATAATAGCTGAAGCAGGCTCTACGTCATCAATAGGAACGGAAATTCTCTTTTTAAATTCAAATAAGCCTCTCAAAGTCAATGCATCCTGACTTTGCACATTGATTTTCGCAGCAAACTTCTTGTACATACCAAAGTCATTCAGCCGTGTTGACTTTTGAAGTAGATGGATCGTTTCCGGATTGAAAAGGTGCTTTTCACCTCTTCTTTTCCATTGATATATTCCACCAGCTTCCAGCGTAGGAGAATGGGTTTGGTAGGCGGTTCGGTGTCGGATCAAAACCTCCTCCGCCAGTTCATCAAATGAAATCCCGCTGATTCTGGAAATAGTCCCTTTGAAACAACGGTCAATGACTTCAGGCCCAAGGCCCAGCGCCTCAAAGATTTGTGCTCCTTGGTAAGACTGCAGCGTACTGATTCCCATTTTGGAGAGCACTTTCAATAGTCCTTTGCCGATGGCAGTCTGATAGTTAGAGAAGAGGGTTTTACGATCTTTTACATCAGGGAACTGCCCTTTTTCCCACATCTCCAGCAAAGATTCCAATGCAAGATATGGGTTGATGGCTGACACTCCGTAGCCGATAGCTGTCGCAAAGTGATGCGTTTCGCGGATATCGCCTGATTCCAAAATCAAGCCGGCACTAGTTCTGATTTTTTTCTTTACCAAATGATGATGCACGGCTCCTATTGCCAATAGCGAAGGAATCGGAGCGTACGCTTTATTACTCTCCCGGTCGGAAATAATCAAGATATTTCTTCCCTCAATAATCGCTTTTTCTGCTTCATCACATAGTGCATCAAGGGCTTCCAGCAACCTTCCTGGCTGATGATCCGATTTGAAAAGACTCTTCAGTGTCTTACTACGATAGCCTTGACCCTCCATATTCTTGATTTTCTCCAAGCTTTCGTTCAATAATAAGGGCTGAGAAATATGAATTTGACGGGTATGCTTTGGGCTTTCTTCCAGAATGTTTTGTCCATTACCGAGTCTGGTAAATAAGGACATTACCATTCGCTCTCGAATAGGATCAATGGGAGGATTACTTACCTGCGCAAATAGCTGCTTGAAATAATTGGAAATGTGCTGGCTCTGCTTAGAAAGTACTGCCAATGGAGTATCTGCCCCCATTGATCCAAGTGCTTCGTAACCTGTGCCTCCCATGGGAGCCAATACTACTTTAAGTTCTTCCGAAGTATATCCAAATACGGTTTGACATTTTTTTATGTTTTCTGTAGAATAAGGATGAGTCAGCGTCTCGGGGTGATCTTCCAGCCGTAGTTTGATTCGTTGATCATTGACCCACTGCTCATAGGGCTGTTTTTTACAAATCTCATTTTTAACTTCCTCATCAAATAGCACTTTGCCTTTTTCAAGATCTGCCCATAGCATTCTGCCGGGACTTATTCGTCCTTTATGCTCAATCGTGGCCTCTCTAATAGGCAATGCTCCCGCCTCAGAGGATAGAATCAGGCGTTTATCTTTAGTGATAAAGTAACGGAGCGGACGGAGTCCATTTCGATCCAAGGTTGCTCCCACAGATTTCCCGTCCGTAAAAAGGAGCGCAGCAGGCCCATCCCAAGGCTCTACTAAAGAGGCATGGAATTTATAAAATTCTTTTCGGTCTCGATCCATGACCTCATTATCTTGCCAAGCTTCAGGAACCAGCATCATCATCGCATGCGGGAGACTTCTTCCGCTCAGCGAAAGCAATTCTGCCATCGCATCCAGATTAGCCGAGTCCGAGTTCATATTATTGGTGATCGGCATGAGCATTTGTAGCTCCTCGTCGGAGAAAAACTTGGATTTCATCAAGTTTTCCTTCGATTTCATTTTATTCAAGTTACCGCGAATGGTATTGATTTCTCCATTGTGCGATAAGCAGCGAAAAGGCTGCGCCAGTCTCCAATTAGGAAAGGTATTAGTTGAGAACCTGGAGTGAATAATCGAAAAAGCTGATTCAATCTTGGGATTTTGAAGGTCTTTGAAGAAAGCTAAAACTTGATCTGTTCGGAGCTGTCCTTTATAGATCAGCGTTCTGCTACTGAGACTGGCAAAATAGAAGGAATGATTGACTCCAGGGATTTTATCGTTGATTTGGCAACTCGCAAAATTTCGAAGAACATAAAGTTTTCGCTCCAATTCAATCCCAGTCAGCCCTTTTTTATGTTTTACAAATAGCTGCTCAATATTAGGCATTACCTCAAGGGCTCCCGAACCAGGAACCGTCTCATCAACCGGTACTGCACGATATCCGATCACTTCAAAATCCAGCTTTTCAATGATTTGGTTTAACAGTTCTTTGGACTTCTTGAAAAGCTGCTTATTCTTTGGAAAAAAGGTCATACCAACCCCATAGGAGCCCGCCTCCGGAAGATCAATTTCTGTACGGGTGGTGATATCCTTTAAGAATTGATGGGGGATTTGAATTAAAATCCCCGCCCCATCTCCGGTCTTGGGATCCGAGCCACGGCCTCCGCGGTGCTCCATATTACTGAGCATATATAGTGCGTCGCTTATCGTCTCATGCGAGGGGCTACCACTCAAATCGACGACTGCACCAATTCCACATGAGTCGTGCTCAAACTCTGATCGATACAATCCTTCTTGCATTGGAAATAGAATTTAATAGGTTTATAATTCCAAAAAATACAAAATTTTTTAGTCCTATTAAAATTAATGCAAGAAAATTGGCAGTTTGGTGCCGTTTTAATTACAAAATCATACTTTATTGATTTATTTATAAAATCGAATTTTGCGGTATTTCTCTGTGCTTAGAACAAGATATATGGGATTACTAAAAAACAAGCCTCAAAAAAATCCATTTTGATGAGAAAAAACATAGAAAATTGAAAATCTGGGTTGTTGAGGATAAATCGAAATTTTTTTTGAGTTTTATTCTAAAAAAAGAATTTTCAGCGCCCGATTGGGCCTCTTATCTGAATTTTCATAATATATCATTCCGAGATTTAATGATTTTGCCAAACAAAAAAATCAATCGGTATAAGGACTTAGCGAATCCTTTTCCCTGGATTTAATATGCACTTTGATCTTCTTTATCTTTCTGGCGTCTACTGCCAGAATGGTGAATTCAAATTGATCAAAAAGGATCTTAGTTCCATTTTTTGGAAACTTCGAATTAAGCTCCAAAAGTAATCCGCCGAGAGATTCGCTTTCGCCTTTGACTTCCTCAAATAGTTGTGGATCGAGCTCTAGCTTTTTACAAAAATCATTGAGTGAGACTTTACCTTCAAATATAAAGGTGTGGGGATCTATTTCCTGGAAGAGAAATTCATCCCGGTTATCAAATTCGTCGTTTATTTCTCCGATGATTTCTTCGATAAGATCTTCTAAGGTGACTAGGCCGGAAGTGCCTCCGTATTCGTCGACTACTATGGATATATGTACTCGTTTTTGCTGGAAGTCTTTTAAAAGTGTGGCTACCTTTTTATTCTCAGGCACAAAAAAGCTTTTTCGGATCAGTTCTCTCCAACCAAAATCATCCCCTTGATCGATGTGCGGTAGGAGATCCTTAATATATAAAATGCCGAGAATATTGTCAATAGTCTCTTCGTAAACGGGAATTCTCGAAAATCCGCTTTTGTTGATTCGATCCATCAGCTCGTGAAAATCAATGTCGACATCCACTGCCGTAATGTCCATTCTGCTACGCATGACTTGTTTCACGGACAAGGTCCCAAAGTTTACAATCCCTCTTAGAATATCTTTTTCTTCTGACGGAGTATCTTCAGTGGTCAGTTCCAGTGCTTGATTGAGTTCATTGACAGAGAGTGAGTATCCTTTTTTCTCAATTCGTTTTTCCAACACGTTACTGAAGGCCATTAAAAAAACAGAAATAGGCTTAAGAATCATAGAGAATAAACCAATGCTGGGTGCCATTATCAGACTAAACTCTTTCTTGGCTTTGGTTGCATAGACTTTTGGTACAATCTCACCAAAGAATACGATTGCAAAAGTTACTCCGACTGTCTGAACGAGTATGACCAGTACTCCGGTCGCATTGGAGCCGAAAATCGACCACGCTACAAAAGTCGTTAAAGTCACAATTCCAATATTGATCAGATTATTCAAGATCAGAATCGTGCTGAGAAGTCTTTTCGGAGATTCGATAAGCGCTACTACTTTCCTCCCATTGGGGCTATTTCCTTCCTCCAGTTCTTCTAAATCTTCATTTGAAAGGGAAAAGAAAGCAACCTCGGAACCGGAAATTAAAGCAGAACAAATGAGTAATAAAATAAAAATCAAGCCATTTAAAATCAGATAGCTTGCAGAAGGGGCATTAATCTGTCCTAATAATTCCAGACTCGGGTAGGGATCGTCCATGTATAAACCGCAGTGGTTGATGCAAAATTAAAAAAATCCCCTGAAAACTAATCCAGGGGACTGATATATTAAAACGGAAGATCGTCATCCGCCCCATCTGCTTCCATCATCGGAGGGCTAGGTGCAGGTACCTGAGAAGTTGCTCGGGGTTGCGAATTCTGATTATTCTGATTGCTTTGGTTGTTTTGAGCTGCTGGAACTTGGTTTCCCATTCCTGAGCCTGCGCCATCTGGTTTTCCACCCAACATTGTAAAGCTGAGGACACGGATTTTTGTACGGAATCGATTTTGACCCTGCTCATCCTGCCAGCTATCAGTTTTGATTTTTCCTTCTGCGTAGAGTTGAGAACCTTTTCTAAGATATTGCTCTGCTACTTTGGCGAGTGCTCCCCAAATTTCCAGATCATGCCATTCGGTTTGGTCTATCCTGTTACCAGTTTTATCTTTATAGGATTCTGTTGTAGCCAGGCGAAGTTTTGCCACCACATTATCCCCTTCGAGGTATTTCACTTCCGGATCTGCACCCAGGTTTCCGACCAAAATCACTTTGTTAACTCCTGCCATATTGTTGGATTTTTATAGTTTAAAGATTTTACTCGATGAAGGTACTCAAATCTCATTATCCTTCAAAAAGTTGACAATCAACTTTGGCTTAGCCAGATAGTCGATTCTTTCTTCTTCCACCATCAAAAGTCCTTGGCTGTCACACCATTCGGCCAATTCCGTGGATTTATTAGGGGAAATCGTGATCGTTGAGAATTTGGCGGTCAATCTTTGATGCGACAGTATATGTCGGAAATCTTTTGGATAGGCCTCAACACTCTCAGGCAAGGGCAGGATTTTTCCTTTGTTTTCTCCAAGCGTAAGAGTTTCTTCCTGAGGAAAGTCGTGTAGTCCCTCCCAGATGTCGCCTGCAGTCCTTTTGTTCCAGACCGAAAAGGTTCCACAGCGAATAACCATATAATGGAGTGCACGTTCTTTGACTTTTGTTTTGTTGATTTTCACCGGAAGCGAGCCGACTAAGTCTTGCTGGTAGGCAAAGCAAGTATTCTTTAACGGACAAGATTCGCAATCCGGACTTTTAGGTACACATAATCTTGCCCCAAAATCCATCATGGCTTGATTGAACTCTGCGGGATTGTCCGAAGGAATAATTGCATTTGCCAGTGCCTCAAACTCTTTTTTCCCGGCTCCGCTGGCGATATCGGTCGGGATCCCAAAATATCTTGCCAACACACGAAATACATTTCCGTCTACAACGGCCTTGACCTCATCAAAGGCAAAACTTGAGATCGCCGCCGCTGTGTAGCTTCCCACGCCTTTCAATTTTAAAAGACTTTCATAAGTATTAGGAAATTTTCCACCCAACTCAAACCAGATGTTTTTGGCACAAAAATGTAAGTTTCTTGCCCGACTATAGTAGCCTAATCCCTGCCAAAGTCTCAAAACATCCTCCTCTGAAGCCAGTGCCAGATCTTCAACAGTAGGATAATCATTTACAAAAGCTTCATAATACGGTAACCCTTGAGCCACTCGAGTTTGCTGCAAAATAATTTCAGAAAGCCAAATTTTATAGGGATCTCGGGTATTTCTCCAAGGCAAATCTCTTGGATTATCGATGTACCAACGAATAATTTGAAAGGAAAAGGCCTGATAGTCAGTGGAAATAGGAGCCATGGATAAATGCAGTATCTTATACAAACCAAGCAAATTTTTCTGAATATGTTTTTTAATTGATTTGGTTATTGTACATTTGCAGTCCCAAAAACACTTGGTTAATAGGTTGTTAAGCTTATTTCATAATTTCTAAATAAAATCGAAGTGACTAAAGCAGAAGTAATCAGTAAGATTGCAGACAAAACTGGAATCCAGAAAGACGATGTAACACAGACAGTTGAGGCGTTCTTCAAAGTAGTGAAGGAGTCAATGGCAGACGGTGACAACATCTACGTAAGAGGCTTTGGCAGCTTCATTAATAAGAAGAGAGCCAAAAAAATTGCCCGTAATATTTCCAAAAATACAGCGATCGTGATCGAAGAGCATTACATCCCTGCCTTCAAACCATCGAAGGTATTTATTGAGAAAATTAAATCAAGCAAGAAGATCAAAGATCTTGCTGCTCAGGACTAAGTCTGAAAAGAATTGACATGAAAAGATCTCAGCTCATATTGGTGGTACTTGGGGTCATCGCAATCGCAGGATTGTATGCACTTCCAAAGGTAGTAGTGGACAACGAAGGTGAGGCTGACGGAATTTCGCAAGAAAACCAGGCCGAAAGCTCTGACTCCGCAAATCCAATCGCACTTCATGACGCTGAGATCTCTCCTGATCAAGCCGAGCAAATCAGTACTTTAAAAACTCAAGTTGCTGGAAACTCCTCCAAAGAAGCTTACCTAGCTGCTTCGGATCAGCTAGCAGCAATCTATCAAGAACTTGGAAAGTATGACAGTGCGGGGTATTTTCTCAGCTTATCCGCTGATAAGTATCCATCAGCCAAGCTTTCTGAAGAGACCGGTAGCGCTTATTATGAGGCATTCGGTTTTGCACTTGATCCTGATAAAGTAGCTTTCACGGCAGAGCAAACCAGAAAGTATTTAACACAGGTGCTGGATAATGATCCAACACGATTAGATTTAAAAACAAAAATAGCGATGACCTACGTGTCCTCGTCCAATCCGATGCAGGGGATCACGATGCTAAGAGAAGTCTTGGAGCAGGAACCTACTAACGAGGATGGACTGTTCAATATGGGAATCCTATCCATGCAATCCGGTCAGTATAAGCGTGCCACGGAGCGATTCGAAGAGTTGATTCAATATCACCCTAGTAATCTTCAAGGCCAATTTTATCTGGCGGTGAGTTACTTTGAAGCAGATCAAAAGAATAAAGCAAAAGCTCAGTTTGAGAAAGTAAAGGAAATGACCCAGGATGAGATGATCTTGGCCAGTATTCAAAGCTATCTTGAAAAGCTATAAATTAGTATACCACAACTAAATCCAAAGACTATGCCTTGCGGAAAGAAAAGAAAAAGACATAAGATCGCTACGCACAAGCGTAAGAAGAGACTAAGAAAAAACAGACATAAGAAGAAGTAATCCACTTCTTCTTATTCTAATTTAGTACAACGTTCATTTACATTATTAATTAGAGACTTTGAGTACGGAATTGTTAATCGATTCTGCTCAAAATGGGAGTCGTATAGCTCTCCTCGAAGATAAAAGTTTGATTGAGTTGCATTCCGAAGGGATGGACAATCAGTTCAAAGTTGGTGATATTTACCTCGGAACAGTCCGAAAAATTGTCAATGGGCTTAATGCCGCATTCATTGACGTAGGATATGAGAAGGATGCATTCCTTCACTATCAGGACTTGGGGCCAAATTTTGACAGCTTGACTAAGTTCACCAAGCAGGTGCGCAACAACAATTACAGCAATTATATGCTGAAGGGCTTCGATATCGAACCTGAAATCGAAAAGATTGGAAAAATCTCCAATCCGTTATCGAAAAACCAGCAAATACTGGTTCAGATCGTTAAAGAACCCATATCTACGAAGGGCCCCCGACTATCCTGTGAGCTCTCTCTACCCGGTCGCTACCTCGTGCTGGTACCTTTTTCAGACTCAGTCAATGTGTCTAAGAAGATCAGAAGCGGTGAGGAACGAAAGCGACTTTTGAGACTTATCAACTCAATAAAGCCTGCCAACTTTGGAGTAATCATCCGAACAGTGGCTGAAGGCCAATCCGTAACGGAATTGGATAAAGACCTTCGAAATCTTCTCACTAACTGGGAAGAAGGCATGAAAAAGCTGTTAAAAGCTAAGAGTCGTGATAAGGTCATTGGAGAGATGAGTATGGCTTCCTCACTTGTGAGAGACCTGCTCAATGAATCATTCGACGCAATCACGGTAGAAGAAGAATCCACTTACGATCAGATCAGATCCTACATCAGGACCATAGCCCCTGAAAAAGAAAAAATTGTCAAGCTTTACAACGGTAAAGCCAAGTTATTTGAAAGTTTTGGAATAGAAAAGCAGATTAAAAGCTTGTTTGGACAGACGGTCAGCCTCCCGCAGGGAGGATATGTGATTATCGAGCATACCGAAGCCCTTCACGTCATCGATGTGAATAGCGGAAATAAATCCAATCAGGAAAGTGACCAAGAGTCGACAGCATTGAAGACAAACTTGGCCTCTGTAAAAGAAATTGCCAGACAGCTTCGCCTCCGGGATATGGGAGGAATCATCGTAGTCGATTTTATCGACATGAAACGGGCCGAAAACAAAAAGGTCATCTTCGAAGCGATGAATTCAGAAATGAAGTCTGACAGATCGAAACATACTGTTTTGCCCCTGAGCAAATTTGGGCTCATGCAAATCACCCGACAGCGCGTACGGCCTGAAGTCAATATTGTGACCAAAGAGACCTGCCCATCTTGTAACGGTACCGGTAAAATCCAAGCCTCTATTATGGTGGCCGATAAGCTGGAAAAAGATCTGGAGCACATGGCTACTATCCAAAATGTGGACAAAATCCAAATCGGGCTGCATCCCTATCTGCACGCGTACTTTACTTCTGGCTTGATTAGTCAGCGGATGAAGTGGTTTTTCAAGTATTACAAATGGATTAAACTGATCAAAGATTCTTCCCTACCGGTGACGGAATACAGATTCCTAGATGAATCTGGAGAGGAAATCGAACTAATTGTTAAAAGCGAGACTGACTAGTCTCGCTTTTTTTTATGGTATTTTGCTGAAAGGAAATTTCCACGATTTGGCAGGATTGGGGCCAATCGGGAAAAAGACGGTTCGCCAATACAGGTGAGGATTATTTTTTTTAACCACAAAGTTCTCAAAGGAGATGCAAAGGGCGCCAAGGGAAAAGCATCAGAGATGCTTCCGGTCTGAAGATGTAATGGATATACATTTCCGCATTTTGGCAGGATTGGGGCCAATCGGGAAAAAGACGGTTCGCCAAAACGGGAGGAGATTATTTTTTATAACACCGAGACACAGAGATCGCTGAGGTTTCACAGAGGATTATTTATAATCACATAGATCACCTAGTTACATCGCTTTTGCATCAAGAATTAGAGCACCAGAGGTGCGACATCTTTGTAGTAAAGAATAGAATCCCACCGTTTTCAAATTTTGGCAGGATTGGGGCCAATCGGGGAAATGACAATTTGCCAAAACGGTGGTGGTTTATATTTATTTTTAACCACAAAGCACAAAGACCACAAAGTTTTTCCTTCTTTTTCCTTCTTGCCCTTGGTGTCTTTAGTGGTTTAAACCTTTTTTTTTAAAGCACAAAGACCACTAAGAGCACAAAGTTTTTTTCTTCTTTTTCCTTTGTGTCCTTAGTGGTTTAACCCTTTTTTAAGACCACTAAGAGCACAAAGTTTTTTTCTTTTTTTACTCCATGTCATTAGTGGTTTAATCTTTTTTTAAACCACAAAGACCACCAAGAGCACAAAGTTTTTCTTCTTTTTCCTTCGTGCCCTTAGTGTCCTTAGTGGTTTAACCCTTTTTTTTTAAAACCACTAAGACCACTAAGAGCACAAAGTTTTTTTCTTCTTTTTCCTCCGTGTCCTTAGTGTCCTTAGTGGTTTAACTCTTTTTTTTACTTTTGCTAACATAGGAGATCACAAAGGAGATGCAAAGAACGCCAAGGGAAAAGCAGCAGAGGTGCTTCTGGTCTGTAGATGTAATGGATATAAATTTCTGGCTTTTGGCAGCATTCAGGCCAAGCGAAGAAATAACGGTTCGCAAGAACGAGGGAAGATTGGATTGTTTTAATCTTCCCTATTATTGATTTTCGAGAAATCTATCACTATAAATGCGGCCAAATCATCGGTCGTTTCTCCAAAAAGGCTAAGCGCATAACCCCTTGGTGTATTGAAGCCATACTTTCCTATCTCCTTACTATTGTATTCCAATTCGGCCTCTCGATTCAAATCACTGTCAAAAATCAACAGACGATTTCTTTCCTGGGCTGGATTATCATTTGTTGGACCTTTTACTCTTACCCAACGTAAGATTTTTCCAGAATAAGTATCAAGATCCAAACCCTCATATTTACTACTTTCATGATTGGGTTGGAAGACAATGTATTCTCCACTTGGTGCAGTTGTTCCTCTCTTAAAATCGAGTGTTTCCGAAGTTCCAGCCCATTTCCAAGTTTGGTTCCCGTTTTTAACTACCGCAAGTGAATCAGATATTGCGAACCCAATTAAATGTTCTTTGCTGATTGGATTATACAAATGGCTAAAAAGACCTAATTCAGAATCATCCTTGTAATCTTTGATCTGATTGGGATAAAGAAATCTATAATTTGAAAAGGTCTTGGATTCAGTATTAAAGATCATTCCCCACTTATCATACTTTTCAAACCCATCTACAAATACAAATGGGAGGTCCACAAAATAGAGGTCGTTGCCTGATTTTTGCAACTTGTTATATGGCATCGAAGAGTAATTGGCGTACTTTCGATCTGCTTCTACCTCGGGCAAAGCCCATCGATTTAGCACTTTCCCAAGAAAGTCAGTTTCGATCAATTCTTTTTGCTGGGAGAGAAAGTAGATAGTATTATCGTCTAAATAGCTTCCGGTAACGAAGGCCCCAATTCCATCCGGGCCTTCTTTTTCAAATCGCTGTTTCTTCAGCAGCTTCCCTTCTGGGTAACTAAAAACTAGCAGCTGATGGCTGAGAAAAGCAGCTAGTACTTCTCCGGAATCTGATTTATAATATCTAAAATTTCTTCCTATCTCTCTCGTCAGGGTATCCTTCTCTAAATACAATGTGTCCAGGATCAAGTCCTCCAATTGGAGAACTGGGACTGTTTTATCTTTGGCAGGTTGACAAGCGAAAAGGATTCCAAAAAGGATAATGGGAATTAGATGAAAACGGTTCATAGCTTGAGATTTACTCAACTAATATAGCAAACTTATTTCTTTACAAAAGAAAAAACAGACCAATCTTCACGAAGTC
>Ga0136559_1000478_pt1 | contig 13580 bp, 12 predicted proteins | sample AntRauMeHopE1496_FD_104633 | JGI IMG/M metagenome (GOLD analysis project Ga0136559, IMG submission 104633) | Saline lake microbial communities from Rauer Islands, Antarctica - Metagenome Hop E1 #496 | ecosystem: Environmental > Aquatic > Non-marine Saline and Alkaline > Saline | place... | reverse complement strand
GTATTGTAGGACCATCAGCTAGCGGGTCGCTAAAGGGTATGCCTATTTCTATAAGATCCACGCCAGCTTGTTCTAATGCGACGAGTATAGGCGCTGTGTCTGCTAACTTGGGGTATCCTGCGGTAAAGAATATATTAAGCAAGTTCTTAGGCTTTGCTTGAAAAAGATCTGTGAGTTTGTTGTTCATGAAATCGTGCTGAATAGTTGCTTTTAGGCTTCTGATTATTGTGTTTTATTGAAAAAGGTCTAGCTCTTTCATGTAGGTATCCATGTCTTTATCACCACGGCCAGAAAGGTTTATCACGACCCTATCTGTAGGTTTTAATCCTAACCTACCCAAAACGGCAAATGCATGTGCAGTTTCTAACGCAGGTATAATACCTTCTAAACGACTGCATTCTACAGCTGCGGTAAGCGCATCTGCATCTGTTACGGCAAGATATTGCGCACGTTCAGAAACTTTTAACCAAGCGTGGGCAGGTCCTATTCCAGGATAATCTAAGCCAGCGCTTATGCTGTGTGGTTCTATAACTTGTCCGTCTTTATCCTGCATCATAATAGACCTGCTTGCGTGCAGCACACCAGGTGTTCCTAGCGTTAAGGTTGCTGCAGTCTTGTCAGTATCTACTCCTAAACCTGCAGCTTCTACACCTATCAATTTCACGCTTTCATCGTCCAGAAAATGGTAAAATGCGCCCATGGCATTAGAACCACCGCCCACACAAGCGATAACATAATCGGGCAAGCCCTGTAATTGTTCTTTAATTTCTTTAGAAATAACGCTTTGATAACGCGCAACCATATCTGGATATGGGTGTGGTCCTACCACAGAACCTATAATGTAATGGGTGTCTTCTGGGTTATTAATCCAGTCGCGCATGGCCTCGTTTGTTGCGTCTTTAAGTGTTTTAGAACCACTAGTTGCTGGTCGCACCTCTGCACCGAGCATTTTCATGCGAGCAACATTAGGTGCCTGTCTTTCAATGTCCTTTTCACCCATATAAACGATACATTGCAATCCTTTTAGTGCACAAACGGTAGCTGTTGCAACACCATGCTGGCCTGCGCCAGTTTCGGCTATGATGCGTTTTTTACCTAGTCGCTCTGCAAGTAAAATTTGTCCTACGGTATTATTTACTTTATGCGCGCCAGTATGGCACAAGTCTTCTCGTTTTAACCAGATTTCTGCGCCGTATTTTGCTGACAAGCGTTTTGCCAGAAATAATGGCGTAGGGCGACCCACATAATCTTTTAGTAACTGGTTAAACTCTGCCTGGAATTCTGGCGATTTTTCTATTTCTAGGTAATTTTCTTGCAGTTGCTCTATGTTGGGATATAACAATTCTGGTATAAATGCACCACCGAACTCTCCGTAAAATCCGTTTTTGTCTACTTGATAACTCATCATCTTAATTTTTGTGTGAATGTTTTTATTGCTTCAATGTCTTTTAATCCAGGTGCTGTTTCAAACCTAGAATTAATGTCTATTCCCATAAAAAAGTCGTGTTTAAAGGCTTTTAAACTGCCTGCGTCTTCTCGTGAAATGCCACCACTAAGCATAAAGGGGACCTTGCCTGTGTAGTTGTCGAGCAGTTGCCAGTTAAATTTTGTGCCGCTACCACCGTAGTTTTCTGTGGCTGTATCAAAGAGAAAGAATAGTTTCCCAGGAAAATTATTAGCCAGGTTTTCCCAGTCCTTTAAGACGTTAAAGTCAAAGCTAGCTGACACCTGAAATGCTTTAAGGATTTTGAGGTCTAGTGCCAGTAACGCTTTGGCGAAAGCGGTATCCTCATCACCATGCAGCTGTATAATATCTAATTGCAAGGGAATAATGTCCTGCAAGATTTGCTGTAAAGTTGCGTTCACATAGACGCCTACCGTACCTTTGTTCATGGTTAATTTACTTATGCCACTAGCCTGATTATCATCTACAAACCGCTTGGATTGTGGGTAGCGTATAAGTCCCATAAAATCGATATCGAGTTCTTGTAGCGCCTCTATATTTGCAGTTTCGCGCATGCCGCACACCTTTATAATCATGAGTTCATAGCTTTTAAAAAGGAAGCGCATGACGCACCAGGGTTGTCTGTTTTCATAAAATACTCGCCTATTAAAAAACCTGTATAACCTGTATTTCTTAATCTTTTAACTGTTTCTGGGTCGTTTATACCGCTTTCGCTTATGGATATAACACCCGTAGGGAAGTGCGGCAGCAGGTTTATGCTGTTTGCGGTGTCTGTTTTGAATCGCTTTAAATCTCTATTATTGACACCTATTGCATATTTTGAAGTACTTATGGGCGTGGTTATTTTTTTTACGCGTTCCAGCTCTTCTAGGTCATGCACCTCAAAGAGTATTTCTAGTCCTAGGTTTAATGCATCTAGGGATAATGTGTGTAATTCTTCATCATTTAGGCATGCAGCTATGAGCAGTATCAGGTCTGCACCGTAGGCCTTTGCTTCGTGCACCTGGTATGGGTCTATCATAAAGTCCTTACGCAACACGGGTATGTTTACGGCAGCTCTGGCGTCTAGCAAATCGTTTAAGTTCCCACCGAAAAACGGAAAGTCGGTCAGACAGCTTATGGCACTTGCGCCAGCTTTTTCATAACCGCTCACAACATCTTTAAGGCTTGCGGTGCAATTAAAGTTTCCCTTGCTAGGGCTTTGTCGTTTATGCTCTGCGATAATGCCGCTACCTGTATGCAAGCTGTTTGTGAAGGAAATGGTTTTACGCCCGTAGTGCGGCATTTTACGCAAAGCAGCGAGCGGTGTTTGTTTTTTCCTGTCTAGCAAGTCTAGCGCGGTACGGTCTGTTATTTTTTTAAGTATATCGTCCATATTAAGCAGGTGTTTGCAACCTTAGTAATTTTTTAAAACTATGCAGTGCTTTGCCACTTTCTAGCGATTCACGTGCTACGAGCACGGCTTGTTTTAAATCTATTTGCTTTGCTACGGCTATTGCTGTGGCAGCATTTGCGATTACCACGTTGTGTTGTGCGGTTGTGCCTTTGTGTTCGAGAACATGCATAAATATGGTTGCAGCATCTTTTATGGTGCTACCGCCGTAAATGGCTTCTTTAGCAACGGTTTCCATATTAAAATGAGCTGGCAACAAGTCCGCAACACCGTTGTTAGTAGCTAGTCGCACCTTTGCGGTAAGACTTACCTCGTCATAGCCATCATGTGCGTGAATAATGGCATAATTTTTAAGTGGTTCTGCCTGAAATAAATACTCATAGTTGCGCGCGAGTTGCAGGTTGAAAACGCCTACACTTTGCATTAAAGGTTGCGCTGGGTTTACTAGAGGTCCTAGCATATTAAAAAACGTTTTAACGCCCAGTTGTTTGCGTATAGGCGCAACGGTTTTCATTGCTGGATGAAATAGTGGTGCGTGTAAAAAGCAAATCCCGGCCTGGTCTATTTGTCGCGTAAGTAGTTCTTTATTATTAGTAAACACAAAGCCTAAATGCTCCATTACATTACTAGAACCACTTACAGAACTAACTCCGTAGTTACCGTGTTTTGCTACATTAACACCAGCACCTGCGGTTACAAAACTGGCTAGGGTGCTTATATTAAACGTGTCTTTACCGTCACCACCGGTACCACACAGGTCTATGGGGTTATATGCGCCTAAGTCTATAAGTTGCGCCTGCTCTAACATGGCATCTCTAAAACCTGCAAGTTCTTCTACGGTAATACTGCGCATGCTGTAAACGGTCAGAAAAGCTGCAATTTGTGCGTCATTTACAGTGCCGGTAGTAATGGCAGTAAGAATTATTTTTGCTCGCTTTCGCGAAAGCGTACCGTGTTCAAACAGCGTTGCTAATATTTCTTTCATGCTATAAGGTATTTAAAAAGTTTTTGAGCATGGTTTTGCCGTCGGGTGTCATGATGCTTTCTGGGTGGAATTGCACACCGTAAATGGGTAGGCTCTTGTGTTGCAGCGCCATAATTTGTCCATTACTGTCAGTAGCGGTAATTTCAAGAACGCTAGGAAAACTGTCGGTTTGTGCAGCCCACGAGTGGTAACGACCAGCCTCAAACGGGCTATTTATAACTTTAAATAACGTGCTGTTAGTGTGCTGCATGGTGGTAGCCACGCCGTGGTAAACGGTATCTAAGTTTTCTATAGCACCACCAAAAACCTCGGTAATAGCCTGGTGCCCTAAACAAATTCCCAGTAACGGTTTTTTATCTTTTAAAAACGCTATAATGGCTATTAAATTACCAGCTTCACTGGGGATACCTGGTCCCGGCGATAAAACGACAGCATCGTAAACCAAACATTCTTGTGGTGTTATTTTATCGTTACGCACAACGGTAACTTGTGCGTCTAAATCTTCTAGATAATGCACTAGATTATAGGTAAAGGAGTCGTAGTTGTCTACAACGAGAATATGAGATTGTTTTTTCATTTTTGGGGGACAAATTTTCCTAAGTCATTAAGAATTAAGGTTTCTTTTTCACCATTACAGGTTCTGGTTATCGTGTTTTTCCCATCAAAAACACCATCGCACATATGATCGTCTAAGGTAGAGCCCAGCACGATGGTGTCTATAATTTTACCGTCTGTACTAAAGGTGCGTAACAAAATTTCAAACTTAGTGCTTTGCACGCCCAGATACTCGCGTAACATAACACGTACATGGTAGTAATTTGTGCGGACTAAGATATCTCCTCTTAAGATTTCGGCACTAAATACTTTTTCGTTATCCTCTTGTGTAAAGTAATAGTAGGTACTATCTTTTACCTGAACAAAGGGCATTTTGGGTTCAAACGATAAACTGGCAAGATTGTCTTTAGTGATTTGTTTTACGGTAAACGACTTGTTTTTTTCTGTACAGCTGGTTAGTGCGGCAGCCAGCGCGATGATGATTAGATAGGTGTACTTCATGCTTAATTTTTATTTGCTTGTTTAATTGCGCTGCGTAGCGCGTTTGTTTTATGATATACTTCTTGCATCTCGCTCTCGAGATCGCTCGCCACCACAACTCCAGCTCCAGCTCTGAACTGCAGCTCATTGTTTTGAGAAAGGATACTTCTAATGACGATTGCGTGGTTAAAATTACCATCAAATCCTAAAAAACCTATTGCGCCACCATAAAAAGTTCTGCTAGACTTTTCATAAGTATCTATGAGCTGCATCGCATTAAATTTAGGTGCGCCGCTTAAAGTTCCTGCGGGAAAGGTGTCTGCAACCAGTGCTAGTTTGTCTTGTGGTTCTATCACACCTGTCACTTTGCTGACCATGTGAATCACGTGAGAGTAAAAATGTATGTCTTGATAGCTTGCAACGATAACTTGCCGCGCATGCCTGCTCAGGTCATTACGTGCGAGGTCTACTAACATAACGTGTTCTGCGGTTTCTTTAGGGTCATTCTTTAATGCCTCGGCCGCTTTTAAATCGTCTAAATCGTTACCTGTGCGTTTATAAGTTCCGGCTATGGGTTGTATACTTGCTTTGGTACCGTTAATAAGTAACTGTGCCTCTGGTGAAGAACCCATAATTCTAAAGTTCCCGTAATCAAAATAGAACAAATAAGGACTCGGGTTAATGGCTCTAAGCTGTCTGTAAACATTAAAATCGTCACCTCTGTAGGATTGTGTAAACTTTCGCGAAAGCACCATTTGGAACACGTCTCCGCGACGGCAATGCTGTTTCCCTTTTTCTACGAGTGCTATAAATGCATTGTCGGTGAGTTCTGACTGTTCGTTACCTATCGTGTTAAAGTCATAGTGTGCTACGTCACGGTGGTTTATTACAGCGAGCACCTCGTCTATCTTACTATGGTTACCCATATAGCAGTTGTCATAAACATGCACGCGATTAAAATAATGGTCAAAAATAATTACCGTTTGAAAAACCTGGTAGTTTGCCAGCGGTATGTTTGTGGCATGTTCTTCACGGTCTCTAAAACGTATGTTTTCAAATAGCTGCACTGCATCATAAGATAGGTACCCAAACAACCCATTTGTGGGGTAGGGTGTTTCTTGTGGAACTATTGCAAACTGGTTTTTAAAAGTGTCGAGACCTTCTGTGAGGTTATAGTCTTTAGTAAAATCATCACTTGTTACATGACCGCTGGGAAAGCTTGTTTTTATATAGTCATAAGTGACCTCAAAACTTGCAACAGGATTGCAGCACAAAAACGAATAGCTGTTGCTGCGTTGTCCGTATTCATTGCTTTCTAGCAAAATGCTTCCGGGGTAGTTGTCACGCAGTCGCATGTACATGGCAACAGGCGTGAGCGTGTCTGCCAGTATAGAGCGGTGCGTGGTTTGGGCTTTAAATGGTGTTGTGGACATGGGTTTTTATAAAATCTGGAAAAGTGTTAAAACTAAAAAGGTCTGCCGTGAAGCAGACCTTTTGTTATTTATTAAACATAGGGTAGTCTTACGGCTATTGCGTTTTATAGTACCACCACCAAGTTTTAGTTACTGTTCTCATAAGAACTGCAAAAGTACTAACTGTTTTATCAACCTACAACTAAATACCTTTTTTTAATAGCCATCGCTATGAATTCCACTAACGGCTCTACCGCTGGGGTCGTTCATGTTTTTAAAAGCTTCGTCCCATTCTAAAGCGATAGGTGTAGAGCAAGCGACAGACTTTACGCTCGGTACGCAGCTTGCTGCCGCGTTACTAGGGAAATGCTCGCTAAAAATGCTTCGGTAATAATATTCCTCTTTGTTTTGCGGTGGATTAATTTTAAATTTAAATGGAGCAGCTTCCATCATCTCGTTTGTGACCTCATTATTAACCATTTCTTTCAGGCTATCTATCCAGTTGTAACCTACACCATCGCTAAATTGTTCCTTTTGTCGCCACGCAATACTATGTGGCAGGTAGTCCTCAAATGCTTTGCGTAGGATGTGTTTTTCCATTTTACCGTTTTTGCACATTTTGTCTTCTGGATTTAGTCGCATGGCTACATCCATAAAATCTTTGTCTAAGAACGGTACACGCCCTTCTATACCCCACGATGCTAAAGATTTATTTGCTCTGAGGTTATCGTATAAATACAGGGAATCGAGTTTGCGCACGGTTTCTTTATGAAACTCTTCTGCATTAGGTGCTTTGTGAAAGTAGAGATACCCACCAAATAGCTCATCGCTGCCCTCACCAGATAGCACCATTTTTATGCCCATAGATTTGATTACACGAGCTAGCAAATACATAGGTGTGGATGCGCGTATGGTCGTGACATCATAGGTCTCTAGATAATAAACCACGTCTTTTAAGGCATCTAGCCCTTCTTGAATCGTAAAATTTACTTCATGGTGCACGGTGCCTATATGTTTTGCTACTTTTTGAGCGGCGGCTAGGTCAGGTGAGCCCACAAGACCTACTGCAAACGAGTGTAATTGCGGCCACCACGCGTCTGCATGGTCACCAGACTCCACACGTCTTGCAGCATATTTTTTTGCAATAGCGCTTACTATAGAGCTGTCTAGTCCACCAGAGAGAAGCACTCCATAAGGCACATCACTCATAAGGTGGCTATGCACTGCGGTTTCCATGGCTGTTCTTAATGCATCTACTGAGCTCTCATTATTTTTAACGGTATCGTAATCTTTCCACTCGCGGTCGTACCATTTTGTAAATGCATTGTCCTCGCTGTAATAATAATGTCCTGGTGGAAACTGAGCTATATCATTACAGGTTCCTTCTAGCGCTTTAAGTTCACTTGCCACATAAAACTGGCCTAGCTCGTCCGTACCATAATATAGTGGTACGATACCCTGGTGGTCACGTGCACATAGAAAAACGTCTTTTTTAGCATCGTAGAGCGCAAAACCATACATGCCATTGAGCTCGTCCATGAAATCAACACCCTTATCTTGGTACAACGCAAGAATCACTTCGCAGTCAGATTTTGTTTTAAAGTTATAGCTACCTTCATAGCGATCACGTATCTTCTGGTGGTTATAAATCTCGCCGTTTACGGCCAGTACAACAGTACCGTCTGGGCTATAAAGCGGTTGTCCACCAGATTGTGGGTCGACAATAGTTAAACGCTCATGTGCTAAAATAGCTTTTTCACCACAATAAATTCCAGACCAGTCGGGGCCTCGGTGTCTTAGTTTCTTTGATAGTTTTAGTACTGTCTCGCGTTGCTCAGCGCTGCTTTTTTTAAGTTTGAAAACCCCTACAATTCCGCACATAATTTTAGTTTTTAAATGAAAAAAGGCCCACTTAGAAGCAGGCCTTTTGAATTTTTTGAAACACCAGCGCCTACCTTACCTGTGTAAAGTATTATTAATCGCGTTGCTATTATTATTTGTTATCATAACGTGGTAAATGTAACTAAAATTTTTTAAGAAACAAATGCGGTAAAGAATTGCGTTATGAGAATAAGCGTGGTTATTTAGTGTCCTGAATTCTGCTTGATTACTTGAGGCATTTTTGCAGCAAATCGTTCAAATCTAGGTATGGAAACACCCTGAATATACCCTTGATTGGGGTGCAGTTTTGCATAATTTTGGTGGTAATCTTCGGCAACCCAGAATTTTTGAAACGATTGCACTGCTGCAGCTACATCGTACCCTTTTTTAGTAAGAGCGGTTATTTTATCGTCTATAATCTTTTTTTGCGCGCTGTTTTGATAAAAAATGATGCTGCGGTAAGACTGTCCTTTATCAGGTCCCTGACCATTTTTTTGTTCTATATTTTGAGATGCAAACTATACATCTACCAGTGTTTTAAAGCTCACCTTATTTGGGTTGTACTGCACCTCTACAGCTTCTGCATGGTCACCATGGTCGCGATACGACGGGTTGTTTACGGTTCCACCAGCATAGCCAGAAACCGCTTCCTGAACTCCCATAACCGATTCGTATACCTCTTCAACGCACCAGAAGCAACCACTGGCAAAGTATGCTTTTTCTAATCCTTGTGAGGTCGCCACTTGCACGGGTTCTGGCTGTGCACTAGTTTTTTGTGATGTTGCAGACTCGTTACAGCCAGCGGTGGCTACTAAAAATGCTAAAAGGCTCAATAATTTCATCATGTTTTTTTAGGGAATTGTAAAATTAAGTTCTTGAGATGTTTAGAGTTGTAAAAAATCGTTAAATAAAAAATCCCCAACCAGTAGTGCGGTAGGGGATTCTTATATTTTGTTAAACAACTACTTAGGTTAGCTTTTTGAATAGGCTCAACATAGATTCCTCTTGCTCTTGCGCTAGAGAGGCGTCTACGAGTATGCGCCCAGAGTGCTCGTCAGTCGTTATTTTTTTACGACTTGCGATTTCTACTTGTACTTGTGGTGGTATAGTAAAGTATGAACCTCCAGAAGCTCCACGCTCTATGGGTACAACTGCTAGGCCATTTTTAACACTTGAGCGTATGCGCTTATATGCTTTAAAAAGTCGCGCTTCTATACTTTGTGCATAGTCGTCAGACATTTTCATAAGTGCTTGTTCTTCTTTCTCTGTTTCTTTAAGAATTTCTGAAAGCTCTTCTTTTTTATGTTTCAGGTGGTCGTTGCGTGTCGCAAGGCGTTCTTTCATGGTTTCTATAACCACGTTTTGCTGCTCTATTTGCGCTTTGAATTCACGTATGTGCTTTTCAGCGAGTTGCATTTCTAGGTCTTGAAACTCTATTTCTTTAGATAGCGAGTTGAACTCTCTATTATTGCGCACATTTTTTTGTTGCTCTGTGTATTTTGTTATAAGACCTTTAGACTCTTCTATCTGGTTCTTTTTAGATCTTATATTTTCATTAAGGTCAGCAAGATGCGCGTCTAGTTTGTCTAGTCTGGTGGTAAGACCCGCTATCTCATCCTCTAAGTCTTGAACTTCTAGAGGTAACTCACCTCGTACGTTGCGTATCTCGTCGATTCTAGAATCTATAAGTTGTAGGTTGTAAAGTTCTCTTAACTTGTCCTCTACAGTCGCCTCGGTCTTTTTTGCCATCTGTTTAAAAATAATTTACTGGGTTTGTTTGCACTTGTGCGCAAAGGACTGCAAAATTACTAAATTTTTTGCTAAGAAAATCATGTAAAAGATCTTTTGTAAACTGCTCACTCTCATAATGTCCAACATCGCATAATAACATACTGTTTGCTTGAAAAAAATCGTGATATTTTAAATCGGCGGTCAGGTACGCATCGGCGCCAGCTTGCAGTGCGTTTTTTATGGCAAACGCTCCAGAACCTCCTAGTACCGCGACTTTTGAAATCGTTTGCTTTCGCGAAAGCGAGTGCCTCACGACCTTACTGCCATAAACCTGCTTTGTTAATGCCAGAAAATCTTGCGCAGTTAGTGGCTCGGGTAAGGTTCCCACTGCACCCATGCCTATGTTCTGATAAGCATTTTCTAGAGTTGTCATCTCGTAGCTAACGGTTTCATAGGGGTGTGCATCGTGCAGCGCCGTGACTATTTTGTGCTCTAGATGCGGTAAGAAGGTTACGACCAGTGCCTGTTCTTCTAATCGCACATGCTCTTCTTTACGGCCTATACTAGGGTTGCTTGTTGAGTCGCCCATAAAGCTGCCTGTGCCTGCGTGTGTAAAGCTACAGTTAGTATATGCTCCTAAACGGCCTGCGCCCGCTGCAAATAATGCCTGTTCTACCTTCATAACGGCATTTGTAGGTACATAGGTTACTAGCTTTTTAATAATGTTCTTTTTAGGGACTAAGGTTTGAAGTTTTTCTAGGCCTAGCGCTTGCCCCATACGGTAACTTACGCCACCTTTTACTAGGTCTAGTGCCGTGTGTATGGCAAATATTGCGATATCGTTTTTTATGGCTTTAATAACGGTGTCTTGCACATAATCCCCAGGACGTAGGTGTTTAAGACCCGAAAAAATAATGGGGTGAAAGGCAACAATAAGATTGCAATTTTTTTCAATAGCCTCGTCTACAATAGTTTCTAGGCAGTCTAGGGTAATAAGAATTCCTGTCACTTCCATGGACGCTGCTCCGGTAAGTAAACCGGTATTGTCAAAACTTTCTGCATAATGCTGTGGTGCTAGTTCTTCCAGAGCATCTATTACGTGTTTTACCTTCATAACTCGTTTTAAAGGGCTAAAGATAAAATTTAAAGCTACTTTTGAACCCATGCAAGGTACACGATTTTTACTTTTTCCATTTGCGGTGCTCTATGATGGGGTGACCTGGATACGTAATATGGCATTTGACCGCGGTATTTTAAAACAAAAGTCCTATGATATCCCTATAATTGCAGTGGGTAATTTAAGTACGGGCGGAACGGGAAAAACACCCATGGTAGCCTACTTAATAGAAAAATACAAGGGCAAACGTATCGCTGTTTTAAGTCGTGGTTACGGCCGCAGTACCAGAGGTTTTATCGAGGTCATGATTAATGACAGCGCCTCTAAAGTGGGCGATGAGCCATTACAAATTAAGAATACATATGGTGACACTGTTGTTGTTGCCGTTTGTGAGAAGCGCGTAGACGGTATCGATAAACTTCTTGCTACATACCAACTAGATTTAATTTTACTAGACGACGCATATCAGCATCGCTATGTAAAAGCGTCGGAATATATATTGCTTACGAGTTATGATAAGCCTTACTTTAACGATTATGTGCTGCCCATGGGAAATTTGCGTGAGTCTAGGTGCGGCGTATCTCGTGCAAACAGCATCGTGGTAACAAAGTGCCCAGTAGACATAACGCAAAAGGAAATTATGGGCTTATATGAACAAATAAACCCGGCACCTGAGCAGCGCGTTTATTTCACGACAATAGTATATGCAGGCTACATGGTAAATGCATTTGATAAAATTGCTTTAACTGCATTAAATGAACGTGCGGCAACCGTTGTGACGGGAATTGCAAAGCCGGTTCCTTTTTTGAACTATCTCAAAACTTTTACAACTATAGTTCATATGGAATTTAAAGATCACCACGTGTTTACAGCACCAGAACTCGCAATAATAGGTAAGGAAAATCTCGTTATCACAACCGAAAAAGATTATATGAGACTTAAACCTTACGAATTTAAAAACGTGTATTATGTTCCTATCCAAACCGCCTTTATAGGAGAAAATCTTTAACCTAATTAATGTTTATGCTTCCGAGTGCTTTTTGAATCTTATCAAAGAAAACATTCATCTTAAATGGCTTGGGTATAATATCATCAAAGCCTAGTTCATAAAACTCTTGTTCAGTTTCACTAAGGGTAACAGCGGTAAGAGCAATAATGGGTATTTCTTGATTAAACGCACGTATTTTAGAAGTGGCGACCTTACCGTCCATGTTAGGCATGTGAATGTCCATAAGCACTAGATCATAATTATTTTTGCTCACTTGCGCGATTGCCTCTAAACCGTCATTTGCGACATCACAAGTAAAAAATTTGCCCTCAAGAATTTTACGGGTAATCATTTGATTAATTTTGTTATCTTCTACAATTAAAATATGTTTACCGAGATTACTCGCATTTTCAGAGTCGGTGGCTAATTTCGATTTTTCGGTTGTTTTTAGTTGTTGTGCTAGGGTAGGCTCCTCTATTTTTAAAGGTTCTCCCTGAGGTAGGGCGTGGCTAGCTGTTACAGGATTTACAGCATCTTTACTACTGAAATTTGTCGCGATATGGTTGTTCACAAATTTGTTAGAATCTGGAATTTCAAATGAAATTTCAAACGAGAACATACTGCCTCTTCCTAATTTACTATCTAACTGCACTGTACCGCCCATAAGTTGAACCAGATTCTTTACAATCGCAAGTCCCAGACCCGTGCCGCCATATTCTCTGCTGGTAGATGACTCTTCTTGTTCAAAATTGTCAAATATAAGTGCCTGTTTTTCGAGTGATATTCCGCGACCGTTATCTTCTATCTCAAAACGTACAAACTGCTTGTCACCTATTTTTTTGCCCGCATTAATACGTATCCATACATCACCGTTTTCAGTAAACTTTATGGCGTTGCCTATAAGATTAATGATTATTTGCGATATTTTAATAGGGTCTCCTAAAACTCTAGTCGGGATTTCATTGTCAAATTCTAAGTGGAGCTCGTTATTTCTATCATTTGCCTGCCCTTCTAGTGATAAGGTTAAGTCTTTAACACGTTTATGTAAATCAAACGGTATCGCTTCAAGTGCCACTTTATTTGCCTCGAGCTTATTAAAATCAAGTATGTTATCTATAAGAGATAGCAAGTATTCACCAGATGATTGTAAGGTTTGTAAATGGCCTATCTGGTCTGTTTTGGGGTTTGATTCTAGCAATAGGTGAGTCAACCCAGTTACCGCATACATAGGGGTGCGTAGTTCATGGGTGATTGTAGAAAGGAAATCAGCTTTGATTTTTGCTGCATCTTGGGCGCGATCACGCTCTTCAGTAAGGCTTATATTGTTAAGCTCTAGCTTTGTGTTACTCTTTGCACGCAGTTTATTGTTTTTAAATAAAGATAAGGTTAAAAGCCCGAGTAAGGTAAACATTACAAGAAGCAGCAGCGACGATGTTTCTCTACCTCTTAAGAAGCTTTGTAGCTCTGCAATTTCTACTCGTTGTGCTTCTATAGTTAGCGCATATTTAGACTTCTGGTCTGGTGTTGCCGCCGTTTTTTCTTTTTCCTGTAAGAGTTCGTTATACAAGTTTGT
>Ga0136559_1000477_pt1 | contig 13589 bp, 12 predicted proteins | sample AntRauMeHopE1496_FD_104633 | JGI IMG/M metagenome (GOLD analysis project Ga0136559, IMG submission 104633) | Saline lake microbial communities from Rauer Islands, Antarctica - Metagenome Hop E1 #496 | ecosystem: Environmental > Aquatic > Non-marine Saline and Alkaline > Saline | place... | reverse complement strand
TACATTCCCAAGGAATTTTTACAACAAAAACAGTTTGGCCTTTTCCTTCTAAAGACAACTTTACTGGTGACAGTCTAATGGATGATAAATACCTTAGTTTTGTCAAGGATTTAAACCAAAAAGGATTTGAAATTCAACTGCATAATGTTGGAAGTGGCTCGTTTGTTCGTGACGAAATAATAGAAGGTTATGAATTATTTCGTAAAAAATTGGGCGATTATCCAACAATGCATATAAATCATGCATCAAATCCGGATTGTATTTATTGGGGCTACAAACGTTTTGGATTCGTTTTAAGAAGTCTACTTAAGGTCCTTTATGGTAAAAAAAGAACATTTTACGGCGACGAAGAAGAAAGTGAGTATTTCTGGGGAGACCTTTCTAAAAAACATATTAAATACATTCGAAATAGAGTTTTTTTTAGGAATAAACACCTTAAAATACGACCCTAAAATGCCCTACATTGAAAAAAACAAAAAACATAGTAATTATTGGTTTAGCTCAAGTGATGGTCATACCGTAGAGGAGTTTAATAACTTAATTTCAGAAAAGAACATTGACCAGTTAAAGAAAGAAAAAGGACTTTGCATTGTATACACGCATTTTGCAAGTGGATTCGTTAATGAAAATGGCGAATTGAATAGCGAATTCAAAAAGAAAATAGAATATTTATCCAATCAAAATGGCTGGTTTGCTCCTGCTACAACAGTTTTAGACCACCTTCTTGAAAACAAAAAAGACAGTGATGTAAACAAATCGATTAGTAATTTTTATTTGAACAAACTTGATTTCACTTGGTTAGTAGAGCGAATTATTAAACGAGTGAAATTTGGGAGGTAGTTGGGATTGGTTTTATTTCTCTCCTACATAAATCGTTGCAATTCCACCAGATACAGTTCTCGCACTTACATTTCTGTATCCAACTTTTGTCAAAATATCAACAAAATCTTGCCCTTCGGGAAATGCCTCAACCGATTCAGGCAAATAAGCGTATGCTCGTTTATCTTTGGAGATTGCTTTTCCAAGAAATGGTATGACACGCCTGGAGTAGAAGTTAAACAATTGCTTGATGGGAAATTTTTTTGGCTTTGAAAACTCAAGAATCACTGCACGTCCATCTTTTCGAATAACACGCAACATTTCGGATAATCCTTTTTCGAGATTTTCGTAATTTCTTACGCCAAAACCAACCGTAAGCGCATCAAAGTAATTATCCTCAAAAGGTAAATTTTCGGAATCCCCATAATTCATAGAGATCACATTATCCACTTTACGCTTTTTCATTTTAACACGACCTTTGGCCAGCATTCCTTCCGAAATATCAACACCTGCTACTTCAGTCGGGTTTAATTTCAAGGCTGCTATGGCAAAATCACCAGTTCCTGTTGCTAAATCAATGATTTTCTTTGGCTGGATATCTTTGAGCATTTTAATCGCTCTTTTCCTCCATAACTTATCTATTCCAAGAGAAAGAAAGTGATTTAAGAAATCGTATTTCCCAGAAATATTATCAAACATTTCTGCTACTTCTTCTTTTTTCGATTTATCAGCACTGCTATACGGCTTTACTACTTTGCTATGTTGTGTCATATTTATCCAACCATTGTATGTCCCGAAGGATATTTATAATTTTTACTCAATACTTGCTTCCCTAACAAATAAGCAAGTGTTAATGTTCCAACACGACCAATAAACATTGCCGCAATAATCACATATTTCCCTGCAGTTGTTAGTTCAGGGGTTAGGCCAGTGGATAGTCCAACAGTACTAGCGGCAGATACGTGCTCAAAAATAATATCGATAAGTGAAAACGCACCCGATGAAAGCGACTCTTGCTCTGTAATCAGCAGCGCAAAGATACCGATAAGATTTCCTACAATAAAGAAAATGAAAATAGAATACGCCTTTAATACTAAATCATTGGAGACTGTACGTTTAAACATCTCCGTATTCGGTTTTCTTCTGATGGTGGACAAAACAGAAGCTACTATAACTCCAAAAGTGGACACTCGAATACCTCCACCTGCTGAACCAGAACCACTACCAACGAACATTAAAAACAAGAAAAAAACCAAAACAGGCAGGCTCAAAGCACCAATATCTACAGTATTGAACCCTGCATTACGAGTTGTCATGGAAGTGAAAAAGGTACTTGTAATTTTTCCGTACCAAGGCTGACCATCCAGTGATTTATCGAATTCTAAAAAGAAAAATACAATAGCCCCTAAGACCAATAAAAGCATCGTGTAGAAAAGTGATATTTTCGTTCCAAATTGAAGACCTTTCCATTTCATTTTCAATCTTTCCCGTATACTTCTAGGGTCCAAAATGTCAAATAAATAAATCATACCAAAACCTCCTAGAAAAAACAAAACGAGTATGACAGAGTGAAAACCATAGTTATGAAGAACACTTTCGTTCATCATTCCTTCTGGCATTACTGTAATTCCCGCATTGTTAAACCCAGATATCGCATAAAAGATACTTTGAAAAAAGTGATCTCCTCTTGTCGGAAAGATAGCAGGGTCTAATAAAACAAAAATCAATAAAAACCCAACAAGTTCTATCGCCAGCGTCCAAAGAACAATTTTAGAAAACATATTGCTTGTGCCTAAAAACGATTCATTGTTGACATAATCTTCCATTATTTCGTCTTGCTTCACGCCAATTCCGAATTTAGCTACGAGTAAATAAAGCGCTGCAAACGCAATAGTATTCAGACCTCCTATTTGAATTAAAAATAAAATAACCAGTTGACCTTTAAACGTGAAATCAGCACTAACATCCAGGGTTAACAGCCCCGTAACACTTACCGAAGAAGCAGAAGTAAAAAGCGCATCTGTAAAAGGGATACTCCCTGCAGTGGTCATCTCAGGAAGAAGTAGCAGACCAGTTCCGAGCACAATAATTCCCAGAATCGAAAACGTAAATAAAAGGCCTGGATGAATTTTAAACCACATGTGAAAGTCTCTTTTCTTGAAGACTTCTGCCGCAATATAAATGATAAAAAAGAGCTGGACCAAGATATTCGAAACATCACCAAACCCTTCAAACCCAAGCCAAGTAAAGAACTCAGAAATCAGCATAGTATTGAAGAAGTTATGCGCTACCCCTTCTACAACAAGCAATAAAATAACGACCGACTCAAACCAATTTCTTTTAAGGAAATCTCTGGGGTGGTAATCATAAATAAACTTGACAATATACCTCAAGACATAAAATCCGAAGCTATATTCTATTACTCTTAGTAAAGCATGTTTTTCATCCTCATCAACCGGAAAACCATAATAGTAGATCAGTACTCCGATCATACTGACTGCAACCATAATGTGCAGCCAGCTGAACAAACTTGTTACACGACTTTTAGAATCGTATAATTTCAAATTAATCTGCTCTCTAATTTTAGCTAACATTTTTTCTGATTAGAGTTTTTCCAACTCTGATTTCAACTGATCTTTATCAATGGCAACAACACCAACGCGCTCACACACTAATCCACCTGCCAAATTAGCAAAAGCGGCCACCTTATCAATAGGTAATCCAGCGACCAAACACAAGGTAGCCACACTAATTACTGTGTCGCCTGCCCCAGAAACATCTGCTATATTGCGAATGTGAGCTGGAATGTAGTGTTTTGAAGAACTGTTTTGAATAAAAACGCCATGTTCACTAAGCGTGACAAATATGTTTTCAGCCTTTAATTCCATATTCATTTCCTGAACAGCCGCTTCAAAATCAATTTTATCGTGGACATCAACCATTCGCTTTACACCGTCTCTTAGCTCTTTAAGATTTGGCTTAAACAAAGTGACATTCTTAAAAGCAAAAAAGTTTTTCTCTTTAGGATCAACTGTAGTAATGACCTTGTATTTCTTAGCAAGATCAATCACTTTTTTAATAAGCGTTTCTGTCAGAACGCCTTTATTGTAGTCTTCAAAAATGATGGCATCAAAACCAGTTCGCAGCAGCGCCTCAATTTTCACAATCAACTCCTCCTCTTCTGACTTTAAAATGTCATTTACCTGTTCGTTATCTACCCGCAATAATTGTTGATTATTACCGATTACTCTTGTTTTAACAGTAGTTTTTCGATGCACAGAAGAAACTAACCCTTCCGTAGAAATAGCCTGTTTGTGCATTAAGTTTTGTAAATCTGTACCACTTGTGTCTGCACCAATAACAGAGCAAATAGTTACATTGGCACCCAAACTCAAAAGGTTGAGTGCTACATTTGCCGCGCCACCTAAACGCTGCTCTTGGGACGAAAAACTAACAATAGGAACCGGTGCTTCAGGACTCATTCTATTTACTTTCCCTTCTAGGTAAGCATCAATCATGACATCCCCTAAAACAAGTATTTTACGACTTGAAAAATCTTCAAAAAGCTGGTTCACATTCATTTTTAGTTCAATTTTTTCAAAGCAGCAGCAATTCTATCCATTGCTTTTGTCAATGTAGCTTCGTCGGTTGCATAAGAAATTCGAATGCAATTAGGATCACCAAAAGCATCTCCAGTAACCAAAGCAACAAGGGCTTCTGCTAACAAGTATAAGGTTAAGTCATTGGCATTATTAATCTTGTACTCATTAAATGATTTTCCGAAGAACGCAGAAATATCGGGAAAGAAATAAAATGCGCCACCTGGTTCATTCACTCTTACACCGTCCATATTTTGGAGCGCTTCTAACACCAATTTTCTTCTATTCTTAAATGCAAGCAACATATCTTTAAGGTAGGCAGGATCTTTTTTTAACGCTGCAATGGTTGCGCGCTGAGTAATCGAACTCGTTCCACTCGTAAACTGACCTTGAACTTTGGAACAGGCAGCGGCAATTTCTTTCGGAGCGCCAATGTATCCTAGCCTCCATCCTGTCATTGCCCAAGCCTTTGAAACACCGTTTACAGTAACTACTTGGTCATAGACTTCTGGAAATTGAGCTAAACTCTCATGTTGACCAATAAAATTAATATGTTCATAAATTTCATCAGATAAAATAGTGACCTGCTTATGATTTGAAATAACCGTCGCTAATTCTTGTAACTCTTCTTTGGTATAAACAGAACCAGTAGGATTACATGGTGTAGAAAAAATCACCAACTTCGTTTTCTCTGTGATTGCATCCTCCAATTGTTTTCCCGTAATTTTAAAATCTGCTGAGATATCAGCATTTACAATAACGGGAACACCGTCTGCCACTTTTACAATTTCAATATACGAAACCCAATATGGAGCTGGAATAATCACTTCATCTCCTGGATTAATCAAACTCATCACAACATTTGCTATAGATTGTTTGGCACCTGTAGAAACAACTATTTGATCTTTCGTATAATGAAGACCATTATCTCGCTCAAACTTTTCGCAAATAGCATCACGTAAGTCATCGTAACCAGGAACGGGAGTATACTTTGTATAATTCTGTTCCATTGCGACTATTGCGGCTTCTTTTACAAAGTCGGGAGTATTAAAATCAGGCTCACCTAAACTTAAGGAGATAATATCTTTGCCTTCTGCTTTCAGTTCTCGACTTTTACGCGACATAGCAATAGTTGCAGACTCTTCCATTGCTAATAATCGATCAGATAATTGGATCATTTTTTTGAAATAAAATTTTAAGTAACAAATTTATAATTTTTTATGGGTTGTTGGATGTAAAAGTTTGTAAGGATGAATAAAAGGATAAATAAAAAGGAATTTACTATTTATCGCTAAACAGTGACCGATGCATCAATATCATGAGTATTAATGAAAAAATATAAACTATTTATACTCCTGATTTACAAATATATAATCACTAAAAACAAACAATATCACTTTTTTTATGTTTTTTTTTATGGAAATTGAAAAACGATTGCCCTATATAATAAACAAGCTAGAACATTAAAATTAAAACATCAGTTATGAAAGCATTAAAAAAAATATTTGTTGCCACTTTAGTAGTATTTGGATTAGCTAGTTGTGGAGGTCATGGTTTATGTGATGCTTATAGCGCTATGAAATTCGACAAAGAGAAAACAACTATTTCAGATGATGTTATCGAAGTAGAGCATACTGAAAACGGTACAATATAATTAAAGACAATTCTATTCTCATAGAACGTTAGTAGTTTCAAGAGCAAGTAACTACGAAACTTGGTTGAAAGACCAAACTCAAACAACAACAAAAAAAAGCCCTGCATAAGCTGGGCTTTTTTTGTATCCTATATTTTTTTTATGCTCTATACGTTAAAATTAAATTATTTAACCACTCCCATTTTACAGAATTTATCAATTCGAGCGTCGCATCTTTTTTGAGCGTCAATCTTTGATAATGCCGTAATATGTTTTTTAATTTCTGCCTTAACAATGGAGAACGCTTCTTCAGGACTTCGGTGAGCTCCTTGCGCCGGTTCTTTAATTACTCCGTCTACCAACTTCAGTTTTTTCATGTCGTCGGAAGTTAATTTCAATGCTTCTGCCGCTTTTTCTTTAAAATCCCAAGATCTCCAAAGAATGGAAGAGCAAGATTCTGGAGAAATAACAGAATACCATGTATTTTCAAGCATTAGTACCTTATCTCCCACTCCTATTCCTAAAGCTCCACCAGAAGCGCCTTCACCGATAACAATACAAATAACTGGAACTTTAAGCCCCATCATTTCATAAATATTTCTTGCAATAGCCTCTCCTTGTCCGCGCTCTTCTGCCTCTAGTCCGGGAAAAGCACCTGGTGTATCAATAAACGTAACAATCGGCTTATTAAATTTCTCAGCTAGCCTCATTAATCGAAGCGCCTTTCTATATCCTTCTGGGTTAGCCATTCCGAAATTTCGGTATTGACGCATTTTCGTGTTCATCCCCTTTTGCTGTCCGATGAACATAACCGTATTTCCATCTATAGCTCCAAAACCGCCTACCATGGCTTTGTCATCTTTCACATTTCTATCGCCATGCAATTCTTGAAAAGTACCTTGACAAATCGCATTAATATATGCCAATGTATAAGGACGATCAGGGTGACGAGAAAGTTGAACACGCTGCCAAGGTGTTAAATTAGAAAAAATCTCAACCGTTTTCGCAGAAAGTTTTTTCTCTAGCGCTTTTATTTTATCGGTCATATCAAGCTCTGCGTCTTGTCCGATCTCTTTGGCTTTAGCGATTTGTTCCTCTAAAGCTTTTATTGGTTCTTCGAAATCTAAATATGTTGACATATTTTATTCTTTTTTTGAGGGGCGAAAGTTACAAAAATAGTTCGCTATTCCTACATTTGCACCTATGATAAGTTTTCCAGGTTGTAAAATAAATTTAGGACTTCATATTCTTTTCAAACGTGATGACGATTATCATGAAGTTGAAACAGTGATGTATCCCATTCCGCTTAAGGACATTTTAGAAATCGTTATTTCTAAAGAGTTCAAATTCACCTCCACTGGTCTTCCCATTCCGGGAAAGACAGCTAATAACATCTGTTTACTCGCTTACCAATTGTTACAATCCGATTTTAATCTTGCCCCTGTCCATATTCATCTGCACAAAATAATCCCAATGGGAGGAGGATTAGGAGGAGGCTCTTCCAACTGTGCTTTCACGTTAATACTTCTCAATAATTTATTCGAGCTCAAATTATCTGCGGAAAAACTAAAATATTACGCAGCTCAGCTAGGCAGTGATTGTGCTTTTTTTGTTGATAACAATCCCCAACTGTGCACAGGAAGGGGCGAGGTTACAGAATCAATAGGAGTTGATTTAACCCATTATTATATAAAAATAGTTAATCTCGGCATTCATATTAGTACGGCCGAAGCTTATCGTGGAGTTGTTCCATCCGCACCTGTACACTCGCTACACGATGTTATCAATAAAGATATTTCTACATGGAAAGATCACCTCAAGAACGATTTTGAGTCAGGCATATTTTTAAATCACCCAGAATTAGCTAAAGCCAAAGAAAAGATGTACAAGGAAGGTGCGGTTTACGCATCTATGACTGGATCTGGGTCAACTCTTTTCGGACTTTACCAAGCTATGCCCTCCCCCACTTTTGGAGAAGAAGTAACTGAAGAAATTATCCGTTTGAGCTAGTCCTTTATTGACGAATTATCTTTTTAGTATCCAGTAAATTACCTGAAACAGAAAGTAGTCGAACAACGTACATACCGCGTTCACTTTGCGACAAATCAATTGTAGTCAAGCCGAAAACAGGTGTTTTAGACTTTACTAATCGCCCAACCATGTCTCTTACTTCTAGATAAATAGGTTGAGATTCTCCAGCAACATCCAACGTAAATATTCCGCTTTCGGAGGGATTTGGGTAAACCGTCCAATCTGAATAGTCGTGAAATGAAACTAAGTTTAAGGTATCATCTTCGATAGGAGCACTAAACGGATCCGCTTTAAAACTCCATAATCCACCCAAATCTCCACCTACAAATAAATGGTAAGCGCTATCTTCTGTTAACTGAGTAATAAAAGGCGCAGAGTAAGCACTTGTATTTATATTCCCATAATTGGCTGAGATTTGTGTAAAAGTACCGCCATCAAATAAATTATCTTCTAAATCCTTATAATAATGTATGGATCCAGAGCGGTTCCCTACGAATAAGTTCAACGTATCATTGTGACGAACCAATTGAGGAACCGAGTAGCTTTCTGGGTTGAATGGAGTAGACACATTAATATTTCCGAAATTATTAGTGACTAACTCAAAACTTGGAGTCGTTGCAGAACCGATGTTCCTGTAATAGAACATCCCCCCCATTCTTCTTCCTATGACCAAATCTAACAACCCATCGTTGTCCACATCGAACAAAGTAGGTGTTGCATAACTCGAAACAGTTATTACCACTCCTTGATCGTCTGTCATTTGAAGAACTGGTGGAGTTGAAAAATTCATGGGTCCAGCACCACCAGTATTTTCATAATAGTGAACATGCCCTGTCTCATTACCAACAATCATGTCTTTATCTCCGTCGTTATCCAAATCACCAAAAGTAGGAACTACTCGCAACCCAAATCCAGACGTTGAAAAGTCCATCCAATCATCAGAAACAAATGTAAATACTGGCGCCTGGTTAGTACCTGTATTATAATATGACATTATTTTAGTTTCTTTATCTAGCACTGGTTTGTATCTATAAATGGATGCTACTAATAAATCTTGTAACCCGTCACCATTCAAGTCGACAAAAACAGGTACAGACCCTCGTCCATTTTCGATCATTTCCTCTTGCAGAAAATTGTTCTGAACAAAGCTAAAATTAGGTAATTCGTTTGTTCCTAAATTCTTATAAAACGCAATACTTTCTTTATTCCGAGAAACCCCTGCGGCATTTGTGCCAGCCACTAAATCTTTTATTCCATCATGATCTACATCAACATAAAAACTTGCTGGAAAAATGGATAAATTGACTGGTGTGGTATTACTTGGAAAGTTTGAATCGGCTGATTCCATAGGAGAGTTTTGATTTGGTGCGGTGCCGCTATTAATCAATGCTGTTAGATTCGTGTGCGCAACATCTCCTAATAACAAATCTTTTACACCGTCATTGTCCAAATCAATTGCAAGCATCGAGGATCCGGCGTGACGAAAATTCTTTTGAGGATCAGGAACAGAACTTCCTCCACCACAAGGTCCAACCGTAGAGTAAAGTGAAACCGAGTTATTAAACTCATCCTCTACAAACTGACCCCAACACTCGTTTTTCAGCACAAACTCAAGTGAGTCTGGAACACCATAATTCTCCATCGACATATTCTTATGATATTCCACGCGTTGTCCACCTAAGTGGAAAGTCAAAACATCAATATCTCCATCATTATCAACGTCTACAATAGCAGGAATATCAATAGAACTAACGAACAGATTAGAATTAGTCCCTAAATAATCCGTTCTTATTAAATTAGTAACTACTTCCCATTGCAAACCGTCAACGGCATTTCCAATATTTTTATAAAGCTTCAGCCCTCCAATACCATACGTGAACAAATCGGGTTTTCCGTCTGCGTTATAATCCACCATAACAGCTCTATACCTCACGTCATCAGGGAACCGATTTCTCACGCCATAGGCATGCTCATAAAAAGCATTCCCCATTGCATCAAACTTTCTTAACATCACTCGAATTTGATCCGAACTTCTATCAAAAATGAATAAGTCTTCTTCACCGTCAAAATCGAAATCAAAAGAAGAAAACTGGGAATGATTAAAACCACCAGCCCACGGCATTTTTAAGGTATCACTACCCACTTTAACAATTATTGAATCATTGTAAACAAAACCAAACTGCGACCATGAAGCCGGAATCAGGCAAGTCATTAAAAATGAGAGTAATAAGTATTTCATAGCACTGGTTTTGTTGAATGTGATAAATCTTTATAACAAAATAACGTATTTAATCCGTAAAACGTTGTTTTCTGCTCAATCTAAAATCAAAAATAGCTTAAATCACCCTTTTTATTCCATAGAGTAAACAACCTTCCCATCGATAAAAGTCATGAAAGCATAGTTAGGTTCAAACTTATCACTGGTGCGAACAGGTTGATCAAAAATGGCAAAAGTTGCGTTCTTCCCTTTTTCTAAAGAACCCAATGTATTCTCTTGGAATGACGCATAAGCTGCCCAAATCGTCATACCGCGCATGGTATTATCAAAACTTAAGGATTGATTTTTCAAGAACCCCGCAGCAGGTTCATTTTCGATATTTTTTCGCTGTGTTGCAGCAAATATCGTAGCAAAAGGATTAATATCTTCTACAGGGAAGTCCGTTCCTAATACGACCATTTGTCTTTCATCTAACAATCGTTGATACGCATAAGCTGTTTGAACCCTTTCCTCCCCCAAACGCTGATGCGCCCAACGAAAATCGGAAACCGCATGAGTTGGTTGAATGGAAGGAATAACACCCGTTTTTGAGAATAGAGAAATATCTTCGAGTGCGACAACCTGAGCATGTTCTATTCTCCATCTATGGTCAGGACTATTTGCGAGCAATGTATCATAATGCATCAGCAACAAACGATTGGCCGAATCCCCTATGCAATGCGAGTTCACCTGATAACCAAGTTTCAACGCTTCTTTGGTTTGGACCCGCATTTCTTCTTCAGAAACTAATAAAAAGCCATACTCTCCTATTAAATCGCTGTAAGGAGACAATAAGCAAGCCCCTCTAGAGCCTAGCGCTCCGTCCATTAACATCTTAAAACTTCGTACTGATAGATTCTTATTCTGGTAATATCCATTCGTCCTTGCAAAGTTGAGATTTTCATCGGACATAAAAAGCATGGCATAGATACCGATTTTTAATTCGTTATTTTTCACCATTTCATCCAACAAAAGGAATTGGTTACGTGAAATGCCTGCTTCATGCACATGCGTAATTCCGTATGCTAAGAGTTCACTTTCTACATCTTGAATAGCCTTATTCAACAATAGCTTATCTACCTCAGGAATAAGTCCTTGAACAAGGTCTATGGCGTTATCCAAGAGAATACCCGTTGGCGTCCCTTCCAAAGAAACTATTTTTCCTCCAGGCACAATCGTCTCGGCATTAATACCAGCCATTTCCATTGCTCTATCATTCACTAAAACAGCATGACCGTCTATTCGGGTTAACATAACGGGCATATCTGGAAAGCGTTCGTTCAGTAACTTATTAGTCGGTAATTCCGACTCTCCCCACAAGCTTTGATCCCATCCACGACCTACAAGAAATACAGGAGCGTTTTTAGCCTCGAACTTTTCTAAGCGCAATAGCATTTCATAGTAAGACTCTGTTCCTGTCAAATCGACTACTAGTTTCTGGGCAGCATAACTCATTATATGCCCATGAGCATCATGCAATCCAGGATAAATATCTTTTTGCTGAGCATTAATTTCGGTTTCTGCCCTGTAGCGATTTAAGATTTCTCGTTCCGGACCAAATTCAAGAATTTTTCCATCGTGGATGGCTATCGCCTCAACAACGTCTAATTCATCATTCATAATGTGAATCTTCCCGTTGTGTATAATCAGGTCTATTTTTTCTCCTTTAAAACAACTCGTTAGCGTAAAAAGAAAAAGGAAAAAATAACTATATTTCATATCAATTCTGTGTTCATTAATAGTCGTCTAAACTCATTCAAAACTAGCGCCGTAGCTCCCCAAACAACTCTATCGTTGATGACAAAACAAGGCACGTTAGTTAACGTTTGCTTGGGAGAGACAAAAACAGACGTTAATTTCAACGCACCCTCGTCACAAATATCTTTTAAATCAAAAACTATCGTATCCGCTACTTCCTTTGGATCGATTATTAATTGAGGAGTAGAAGGGTGAAAAAAAACGTAAGGAATCATCGAAAAATTACTTACTGGAATGTAGACTGGGGTTAACACACCTAGGTCAATCAATTCAGCTTTTGGGATACCCACCTCTTCTTCGCATTCTCTCAACGCGGTAGTTCTCAAATCTTTATCAAACTCTTCCCATTTACCGCCAGGAAGGCTAATTTGACCGCTATGCGCACCTTTGTACACTGAACGTTGAATTAAAATCGATTTTAAGGAGGAAGCGTCTTCAAAAAGCACTAAAGAAACTGCACTTTTCCTAAAACTTTGAACTGATTTTAATGCCTCACTTGACTTTAAGCGCCCTAAAGGCGATACCTCTAAATGACTTTCTTCCCCAGGTAAGGATGTTAACAAAAGCTGCGAAAGTTTATTTATTTGATCTTTAAACATTAAACACTTTTAAGGCTAAACATCATCTCTTTAAAATCAGCTAAAAGAAATTTAATATTGTCGAACGAACAAATTGATTGGATAATAAAATATTGCCCATCCAGTTCTACGGCCCCAAACATAAAAAACAATTCATCCTGATAGTCGCTTTCTCTACCTCTAACGGATTGAAATACAAAATCAAGATTTCGCTCGTTTTTTGCTGTTGTTCGCTGTGAAACTTCAGGGTCAACTAGGTTAGTCGTTCTGCTGGCAACTATAAACTTTAGCAAGTAATCTAGGTGATTACCCATTTCCTCTTCCTCTTCTGCGTAATAATAAAAGTAGTTATCAATTTCTTTTTCCGTGAAATAGTCAATTGAAAGAAACGAATAGTTATCGGTACATTTCAACATCCACTTCTCGCGCGGTCCGTAGCTACCGTATTCATCTTTTTCAAAACATTCTGGAATCTTAATCGTGATGTCAGCATTACTATCTTTAAAACTGCGCAATACATAGTTATCAAAATAAAAATGACTTGTCTTTGAAGGAGGTTTAACATTTGCTAGTTGCTCTTCTTTCTCCTCACCGCATGAGCAAAATAGCAGGAGTGCAAACATTATTATCCCTAAAATCTTCATAGTACTACAGACAGTTTATTTGAACTTTTAAAAATAAACAATTCGTAAAGAAAAAGACGTAAAATTTAAGAATCATTTTAATTTTTGAATAAAATGAAAGCCCCTTGGCACGAATCCACTATTCATAAAAAACTTGTGCGCAGGAAAGTTATCGGTGTACGAATCAAGGCCTAGCATGGCACAATCTGCTTTAATCGCTATATCCCTTAGGTAATTCACAATCAAATCTCCTACCCCCAAGGAACGATAATCTTTATGTACTACAAAGTT